>Ga0187893_10002447_pt1 | contig 40791 bp, 37 predicted proteins | sample MA1701074metaG_FD_139574 | JGI IMG/M metagenome (GOLD analysis project Ga0187893, IMG submission 139574) | White microbial mat communities from a basaltic lava cave in the Kipuka Kanohina Cave System on the Island of Hawaii, USA - MA170107-4 metaG ...
CCACCGGAGATTCACGCCCTGCGCGGCGGAAGCGACGGTGGTGGTAAGGGCGAGGAGCGTTCCGCACAGCAGGATAACCTTCTTCATTGGTGCTTGCCTCCGATGCTGCAGAAGGGGGTAGGGGGGTGAAGCAGTGTATCGGGGCGTGGAGCGGATCGTGTCGTGCTGCCACACGACACGACCCGTCACACAGGTGATTCCAGGATCAGAAGCAGGACACGGCGCACGACGCCGCCGAGGCGCCGCTGCCGAACGCGCCCAGCCACAGCGACAGGTCGTTCGCGCCGATGTCACCGCTGCAGTCGTAATCCGAGCGGCCGAACGCGAAGCCCGAGCCGAAGTCGCCGAGCCACGCCGACAGGTCGTTCGCGCCGACGCCGGAGGCGCCGTCGAGGTCGATCGCCGAGACCGTGGGCGACGCGATCAGCGTGCCGTTGGCATAGATGCGGCCGCCGCCGAGCAGCGTGGTGGCATTGCCGCCGCCGTTCGAGCCGCCGAGCACCGTGAACGTCACCTGACCGAGCGCGTCCGTGAATTTGCGCGTGGTCTTCGCGATGCAGTTCACGAGAGCGGCCCCGTCCAGCTGGTCGTCACAGAGGGCGAGATCCGTGGCGTTGACGAGATCGATCACGACGGACGCGCCGTTCAGCGGGTTGTTCGCGAGATCGCGCACGGTCACGGTGAACGTCCCGAGCGCGTCCGGCACGCCGCCGGTGTTGCCGACGAGGGTGATACAGGCCGGCGTCGTCGAGTTGCCGGCGCTCGGCACACCCGCCATCGCGGCCGTCGCCGCGAGCAGGCCGGCGGCGGTGAGGAGAGTGGCCTTGCGAACCAAACCAGTCATCGTTGCACCTCCCTAAAGGGTGAAAACCTGTTGCAGTGTTCCAGGCAAGGCTCAGTTGCGCGCAATCAGGTCTGGCTTCGAGCCACCTCCTTTCGAACTCGCATGAGCATTGAGTTCGAGTGCCTTGGCGAGCTTATCTTCCGAGCTAACAAGGCGTTCCAAGACAAAAGAAGTCTAGGCGCCATGTTCGCGCGGTGTCAAGGATGTTTTGGCCCCTCGCTCGCCGGAGAACTCGTGTCAGGACTCCGGTTTGGAGCCGCCGGGGCGTCGCGGGCCGGACCACCCGGCCACCGACCCGCCCGGACCCCCCGAAGGCTCCGGCTACCCCCTCCAACGACCACTGGTGGGCGAAACAGGGCTCGAACCTGTGACCTCTTGCTTGTAAGGCAAGCGCTCTACCAGCTGAGCTATTCGCCCGCTTCGGGCCCTTTCCCGCGCACCAGCAGAGCGGCCGGGATCAGGACGCAATAGCCGGTCACGAGCAGCACCGGCGCCAGCGTCAGGGAGCCCCTGTCGAGGCTCAGGTAGCCAGCCGCCAACACCGCGCCCCCCAGGCCGAGCAGCGCCGTGTTCGGCGCACCCCAGCGGAACCCGAGGTCCACCTCGGGCGCCGCCGCCCTGGCCTTCAAGCTCTTGGGGCGTGTGACGTTGGGCTTCTGGCTCATCTCCCGACCCTCCCCGTGCGCCCCCACCGAAGCGGCGACCCGAACGCCTGCGACCTCGTCCGGGAGGACTCCCGTTCGAGACCGCCGGCGCTCGGGCCGGGCCATCGCGAGGCCCGGGGCACCGGCGACCCCAGCGAAGGTCGCGTTGCGTGCCGCCGCCTCGATCGGGGCGCATCACGTGTTACCCGACCCCCCGGTGACGGTTCCGGAATTGTGAGCCATCCCACCCAGCCCCGGCTCGGCCGGCGCCGGGACGCCGGTTCCGGCCGGGAGGTCCGGATTCATGTTCCCCGACCGGAGACCCTCGAGGTCGAGCGCCACCCAGCGGAACCCCAGGGCCGCGAGCTCGGCCACGAGCCTCTCGCGCACCCGCGGCGCGAGCACGCGCGGCAGGTCCGGGACCGGCACCTCGACCCGGGCGATCTCCCCGTGGTGGCGCACCCGGAGCGCATCGAAGCCCAGCCGCCGGAGCGCCGCCTCGGCCCGCTCGACCTGGGCCAGGTTCTCGCGCGTGATGCGCGTGCCGTGCGGGATGCGCGAAGCGAGGCAGGGCGAGGCCGGCTTGCCCGCGCTCTCTAGCCCGAGGGCCGCCGCCGCCGCGCGCACGTCCGCCTTGCGGAAGCCGAGCTCGGCGAGCGGCGAGCGCACGCCGCGCTCGGCCGCGGCGACGCGGCCCGGGCGCCAGTCGACGAGGTCGTCCGCGATGGTGCCGTCCAGCACCTGCGCGCCACCCTCGCGCACGGCCACCTGGGCGAGCCGGCGGTAGAGCTCCGCCTTGCAGTGGTAGCAGCGGTCCGCGGCATTGCTCGCGAAGCCCGGGTCGGCGAGCTCGCCGGTGGTCACGGTCTCGACCCGCGCCCCGATCACGCGCGCCTGCGCGAGCGCGAGCGCCAGCTCGTGCGCGGCGTAGCTGTCGGAGACGCCGATGACCCCGAGCGCGCGCTCACCCAGCTCGGCGTGCGCCACGGCCAGCAGGAGGCTCGAGTCCACGCCGCCCGAGTAGGCCACCACCACGCGACCAGAGCCGGCGAGGAGCGCGCGCAGTCGGGCGAGCCGCTCCTGCCAGTCGAGTCCGGCGAGCGGTCGCTCGCCGGGGTCGCGGATCGCGAGCAGCGCGCCCTGGCTGTCAGTGGATGCCGGCTTCGTCATGGGCCGGGCATCGTAGCCCGCCCGCCACGCGCACCGCTACTGGCCGCTGCCCTGCTTCGTAGGGCTCGCCATCGGCTTCGCCGCGGGCTTCTTCGCGGGCGCCTTCGTCGTGTCGGGGGCGGGCTTCGCGGAGGGTTTCACCACGGTGGCGGTGTTCGGCGCGCTGCCCGCGACCGTGGCTCCCCTGGGCGCGGGGGGCGTGCCCGAGTCGGCCGCCTTCGCGGGCCCGCCCGCGCTGGCGGCCGCCGTCGGACGGGGCTTGGCCGCGGCCGGGGAGGTGGTCGCGGGGCGCGAGCCGGAGCCGGAAGCAGCGGCAGCCCGACGCGGAGCACCGGGGGCGGCGGTCGCGGGGGCGCGGCGGCCGCTGGCGGAGTCGGCGGCGCCCCTGTGGGCCGCGACCGCAGCGGAGCCGGTCGCCGGCGGCTTCGCCGCGGGGGCCGGGGCGGCCACGCCGGCCGTCGCCTGCGAGTCCGCCTGCGGCGCGGTCGCGCGCACCAGGCTGCCGGGGCCGGGCGGCGGCTTCGAGGGCGCGATCGCCGGCGCGCCGGGGCCGCCCGGCACCGGGGCCAGCGCCGAGTCGCCGGCCGCGCCGCTCACCACCTCCTCGTCGTCCCGCACGGCGCGCTGCGCGGCGGCCGCCGCGGCTGCGGCCTCCGCGCGCAGCTTGCTCTTCACGAACGCGATGTTCGCCAGGTGCTGCTGGTAGGTGGGGGCGAAGATGTGCCGGCCCTTGCCGTTCGCCACGAAGTAGAGGTCCCTGATGCCCTGCTCGGCGTTCATCACCGCCTGGATCGCCGCCTCGCCCGGGCTGCAGATGGGCCCGGGCGGCAGGCCCTCGTGGCGGTAGGTGTTGTACGGCGACTCCACGCGCAGATCGCGGTAGAGGAGCCGCGAGCGCGGGCCGCGGCCGAGCGCATAGCCCACGGTGGGGTCGGCCTGCAGCAGCATGCCGCGCTCGAGCCGGTTCAGGTAGACGCGCGCGATGCGCGGGCGCTCGTCGTTGGCGCGCGACTCGGACTCGACGATGCTCGCGAGCGTCAGCAGCTCGTGCGCGTTCATGCCCAGCGGCAGCGAGTCGTAGCCGGCCGTCGCACGTTCGACGCGCTCGCGCGTGCGCGTGACCATGGTGCGCAGCACCACCTCGGGGCTCGTGCCGGGGAGCCACTCGTAAGAGTCGGGCGCGAGCCAACCCTCGAGCGACGGCGCGCCGATCTCGAGCGAGTCGAGCAGCGCGGGGTCGCGCGAGAGCGAGTCGACCGCGGCGGCCCGGATCCCGACCTGCGCCTCGATGATGCGCGCCGTCTCGCGGATCATGAGCCCCTCGGGGATGGTCACGAGGTTCAGGCCGTACATGCCGCGGTCGAGCGCGCGCAGCAGCGCCGGCACGGTGGTGCCGAGCCGGAACGAGTACTGGCCGGCCTTGACCCGGCGGTCGAGCCGCATGGCCCGGGCGAGCACGAGGAAACCCACCTGGCTCTTGATGACGCCCACGCGCTGCAGCTCGCGGGCGATGGCGTGCAGCGACTGGCCGCGCTCGATGACCACCGTGCGGCGCTCGCGCGGTGGGCGCCAGCCGGCGGGGAAGAACAGGTCCACCGCCGGCGCGAGCAGGGCGGCCAGCAGCAGCAGCCAGGCCCAGCGGAGCGGCCGGAACGGGCGGCGCGGCGGCCGCACGGCGCGGGCGTCCACGGGCCGACGCACCGGGGGCCGCAAGTCCTTGTCGCGCCGGTCTGCCGTCACTCCCGCTCGCCCTCCTCCATGTCCCGCCTCGATCGCGCCAGCCAGCCTTCGAGGAGGGCCACGGCCGCCCCCTGGTCCACTCTACCCTTCCCGCCCCGCAGCCTCCCGCCGACCTCGCGCAGCCGGCGTTCGGCCAGCGCCGAGGTGAGCCGCTCGTCGTAGAGCGATACCGGCACGCCGCACGCTTCGCGCAGCCGGTCGGCGAAGCGCTCGACGGCCGCGGCCGCCTCGCCCCGCGCGCCGGACAGCGTGAGCGGGAGGCCCACGACGACGGCGTCGGCCTCCTGCTCCCGGATGGTATCGGCCACCCGGGCCACGGCCTGCGCCTCTCCGCGTATCTCCAGCGTGGGCAGCGGGCTAGCGATGACCCCCAGCGGGTCGCTCACGGCCAGCCCGATGCGTCGGGCGCCCCAGTCCACGGCGAGGATCCGCGGCAAGGACCCTCGTCAGGCGTCGGCGGCGCGGCGCTGGGCGAGCCGGTGCTTCACGAGCTTGCACACCGTCCCGTCGCGGCCGAAATCGAAGTCCACCTCGTCGCAGCACGAGCGCATGATGAAGATGCCGCGCCCGCGCATGTCCAGCAGGTGCTCCGGGGTGGTCACGTCCGGCACGACCTTGGCCGGGTCGAAGCCCTGGCCGTGGTCGCGCACGTCCACCTCGAGGCGGTCCGGGAACAGCCGGAACTCCACCTCGAAGTACTTGCTCGCGTCGCGCTTGTGCCCGTGCTGGATGGCGTTCGTGCCGGCCTCGATCACCGACATGCTGACCTGCGAGCTCGTGTCCTCGTCGAATTCCATGCGCTCGCACACGGTGAGCGCGACCCGGTCGAGCACGGCGAGCAGCTCGAGCCGGCTGGGCAGGCGAAGAGTGATGATCTCGGGGACGTGGCTGTCCGACATGCGGGCGGGCTCAGGTCGGGAGGGGGGCCGCGAACGCCCGCAGGCGCTCGAGCGCCTCACGGAAGTCGGGCGGCGGTTCGGATCGGAAGCGGAGCCGCTCACCCGTGCCCGGGTGGTCGAACTCCAGCTCGGCGGCGTGAAGCGCCTGCCGCCGGAGGACGCGCAGCAGAGCGTGCGCGAGGCTACGCTCGGAGGGCCGAAGGCTCAACAACTTTCTGACACGCCCGCCGTAGGTGGGGTCGCCCACCACCGGGTGCCGGACGGCCGCCAGGTGGACCCGGATCTGGTGGGTCCGGCCGGTCTCGAGCCGCAGCTCGAGCAGGCTCGCGAGCCCGTAGCGCTCCAGCACCCGCCAGTGCGTGAGCGCCGGCCGGCCGGCGGGCCCGCGGACCACGGCCATGCGCCTGCGCTCCCCCGGGTCGCGGCCGACCGGCAGCTCGATGGTGCCCGCCGAGGGCCCCGGGTCGCCCCAGACGATCGCCAGGTAGGTGCGGCGGACCGCGCGGCGGCGAAGGGCCTCGACCAGCGCCAGGTAGGCCACCTCGGTCTTGGCCACGACCAGGAGGCCGCTCGTGTGGCGGTCGAGCCGGTGCACGATGCCCGGCCGGCCTTCGCCCCCCACCGCGGCGATCGCGGGCGCATGGTGCAGGAGCGCGTTGGCCAGCGTGCCGCCGGGTACGCCGGCGCCCGGGTGCACCACCTCGCCGGCCGGCTTGTCGAGCACGAGCACATGGTCGTCCTCGTGGACGATCGAGAGCGGCCGCGCCTCCGAGGCCAGGCGCGGCGGTCGGCGCGGCGGGATCGAGACCGCCACCTGGTCGCCCGGCTTGAGCTTGAGCGCCTGGCGCGCGGCGCGGCCGTTCACCTGTACGCGGCCGGCGTCGATGAGCTTCTGGAGCCGGCTACGCGACAGGCCGATCCGCGCTCGCGCCAGCCACCGGTCCAGCCGCGCTCCCGCTGCCGTCTCCGGCACCGTCAGCTCCAGCCTCCGGTCCATGGCCGCCCTCCATGAGTCCGTCGCGCGGTCCCGGCGCGGCCGCCGCGGGAAGCTCGGGGCCGGCCTCGGGCTCGCGCGTCCACACCAGCGCGAACAGGACGACCCCGGTCGTGACGCACATGTCGGCCACGTTGAACACCGGGAACTCGTGGCCACGCCAGGCGAGCAGGACGAAGTCGGTGACCTCGCCGAAGCGCACCCGGTCGATGAGGTTCCCGATCGCGCCGCCGAGGATGAGCGCCAGCGACCACTGGCGCACTCGCGGCAGGCGCGGGTGGCGCAGCCACAGCCAGATCACCGCGAGCGAGGCGACGATCGAGAAGATGTAGAAGGGGAAGCTCTGCCCGGCGAACATGCCGAACGCGATCCCCGAGTTGCGCGTGTAGGTGAAGCGCACGAGGTCGCCGACGACCTGGATGGGCTCCCGGAAAGCGATCGTGGTGGCGGCCCAGTGCTTGGTCCACTGGTCCACTCCCACGCTCGCGGCGGCGACCCCGAACAGCAGGGCCGGCGAACGCCTCATTCGTCATCCTTCGTGAGCCGGCCCGCCCGCTGCTGCCTCTCGATGCGCTCCTGCTCCTGCACGGTGTAGCGCGCCCACGGCAGCGCCTCGAGCCGCGCGCGGGGGATGTTCTGGCCGCTCGCCTCGCATACGCCGTAGGCGCCGTTGTAGATGCGCCGCAGCGCGTCGTCGATCTCGCGCATGAGCCGGCCCTCCTTGGAGGCGATGTCGAACGAGATCTCGCGCTCCATGGAGTCGGTTCCGGCGTCGGCCATGTGGAACGAATAGCCGCCCACGTCCCCGGCCGAGTCGCGCGGGTTCACCTTGAGGAGCGTGTCCTCGAAGTGACCCATCTCGCGCATGATCCGCGCGCGCTCCTCGAGCAGCCGCTGCTCGAAGTGACGGAGGTCGTCCTCGGTGAGGCGGTCGTCACCCCTGCCGGTGCGCGGGGCGGCGGCCGCGGCGGAGGCGGTCTTCTGCGGGATCACGACGCGGGACTGCACGGGCGCCGGGCCCGACCTGGCCATGGCCTCGGGCGGCAGCACGCCGAGCGGGCGCACCTCGGGCGCGGGCCTTGGCATCGCCTTGCCCTTGCCGGGGGCGGCGCGCGAGACACCGGGCCGCACCGCGTTGGGCGTGGCTGGCACGAGCTTCGGGACGCGCTTCGCCGCGGCAGCGCGCTCGGCGGCGCGCTTCTCGGCGAGCGCCTTGGCCGCGGCCGCGCCCTTGTTGAGGGCGGGCGCGCCCTTGGCGGCGGGCTTGGCCTTGGCTGCCGGCTTCGTCTTCGCCGGCGGCTTGGCAGCCGCCGGGGCCGGCGCGCGGGAGGCGGGAGCGACCGGCTTCACCACCGTCTTCGCCGGCGCGGCGCCCGCGCGGCGCGCGCTCCCCGCGGGCTTCGCGGCAGGCTTCTTCGCCGGCGGCTTCCCCTTGCCGGCCTGCGCCACCATGGCCCGGGCGTGCGGGGCGGACGGAGCGCCCGCGCGGCGCGCGGGGCCGGTGGGCTTCTTGCGGGTGATGGCCATCGTCAGTCCTCCCGTTTCACGCGACGGCGGGCGCCCCGGGGGGAGCGACCGCCGGTTGGGTCGGATCTTCGGCTTCGTCCAGGCGACGGACGATCTCGGTGACCAGTCGTGTGAGCGCCGGCGCCACCCGGCCCGCCATGGCCAGCACGGCCGGCAGGTCCACGGGATGGAGCGCGTCGGGCAGGCACGCGTCGGTCACCACGTTGAAAGCGATCACCCGCATGCCGCCGTGCACCGCGACGATGGCCTCGGGCACGAGCGACATGCCCACCACGTCGGCGCCGATCCCACGCAGGAACCGGTACTCGGCGGCGGTTTCGAGGTTCGGCCCGGGCACCGCCACGAACACGCCGCGCTGGAGCGGCTGCTTGAGGTCGAGCGCCACGCGCTCGGCGAGCGCGAGGAGCGCGCGCGAGTAGGGCTCGCTCATGTCGGGGAAGCGCGGGCCGAGCGAGTCGTCGTTGGGTCCGATGAGCGGATTGTCGCCCATCAGATTGATGTGGTCGGTGGTCAGGACCAGCGTGCCGGCCGGCATGTCGGGGTTCATCCCGCCGCCCGCGTTCGTGACGAGGAGCGTGCGGCAGCCGAGCGCGCGCAGCACGCGCACCGGGAAGCCCACCTCCTGCATGCTGTAGCCCTCGTAGTAGTGCGCGCGGCCCTTCATCACCGCGACGGGACGGCCGGCGAGCGTGCCCACGTGCAGCTCGCCGGCGTGGCTCTCGACCGTGGAGCGCGGGAAGTGCGGGATCGCGGCGTAGGGCACGACCACGCTGCCGGCGAGCGAGCCGGCGAGGTCGCCGAGCCCGGTGCCGAGGATGATGCCGACCTCGGGCTCGCGCGCGCCGCCCGGTGCCGCGCGCAGGCGGGCGCGCACCGCGTCCGCCGCCTCCTGGATCCGCGCCTTGAGCTCACCCGCCACCCGAGTCCTCCGCTTCTGCACTGCCGCGGCCGGTCCCCCCGGCCGCGAGCGCGGCCGCGAGACGCCGCGACGCCTCGTCCTGCGACAGCCCTTCCACCTCGACCCACTTCCCGCGCGAGGCGCCACCCCGCGCGAGCCGCACCTGCCGGCGCCTGACGCCGAGCAACGCGCTCACGAGCCGCACCACCGCCTCGTTCGCCCGCCCGTCCGCGGGCGGGGCCGAGACGCCCACCTTCCATTCGCCGCCCGGGAGCCGCGCGAGCAGCGCGTCGCGCTTCGCGCCCGGCTGGACGCGCAGCGCCAGCCTCGCTACCCCACGCGGAACGCCAGGTCGTGCAGCGACGCCACCACGAACTGCCGCAGGAACATGATGATGAGCAGCGCGATGAGCGGCGCCAGGTCGAAGCCGCCCACCACCGTCGGGAACAGCCGGCGGATCGGGTCGCAGACCGTGTCCGAGACGCGGTCCAGGAAGCGCACGATGATGTTGTTCGGATCGGGACGCACCCAGGACAGGAGCGCGTTCACGATCAGGACGATGCCGAGCCCGTTGAGGACCACGTCCAGGATCGTCGCCACCGCGGCGATCAGGTTCCCCACCACGAACATCACGCGCCTCCCTGCGGACCGCGCGCGCCGAAGAGCGCCGTGCCCACGTGCACCATCGTCGCGCCTTCCTCAACGGCGACCTCGTAGTCACCGCTCATGCCCATCGAGAGCTCCGGCAGCGGCCGGCCGAGTCGCGGCGCGAGACCATCGCGCAGCGCGCGCAGCCGGGCGAATCCCGGTCGCGCTTCCTCGGGCCGCGCCACCGGCGCGCCCACCGTCATCAACCCGCGAAGCTCGAGCCCGGCGAGCGCGGCGACGCCCTCGGCCAGCTCGCCGAGCCCGTCGGGCGCCACCCCGAACTTGCTCGCCTCGCCGCTCACGTTCACCTCGATCAGCACCGGCACCGGTCCCGGACGCGCCGCCGCGCCCGCGTCGCGCACGGCCCGGACCCGGCGGTCCAGTACTGCGGCCAGCGCGGCGTCGTCCACGCCGTGCACGAGGTCGAACAGCTCCAGCGCGCGAGCCGCCTTGTTGCGCTGCAGGTGCCCGACCATGTGCCAGCACGCCCCGCCGCGCCCGAGTTCGCGCTGGTGGCTCTCCGCCTCCTGGACCCGGTTCTCCCCGAGGTCCGTGAGCCCGAGCGCCAGGGCCGCGGCGATGGTTCCGGCTGGCACCGTCTTGACCACCCCGATGAGCGTCACCGCCCCCGCCGGCCGGCCCGAGCGCCGCTCGGCGGACGCAATCCGGTCACGCACGGCGGCGAGATTCGAGGCCAGCGTGGCCGGGGTGGCGTTCACGGGACGCGGCAGGGTAGTGCCGGAGGGGGCGGGAAACAAGCGGATTCGGGCGGCTCCCGCGGCCGGCCGGGCGGGCCGACCGGGTGCCGCGGCGGGCGCTCGGCCGGCTCGCGCCGCGGATGCCACGGGGCCCGCGTGTTCGCGCGGGCCCCCGGGCGACGGATGGTGGAGGCGGCGGGAATCGAACCCGCGTCCGGAAGGTCATCCCCAGAGAGTCCTACAGGCTTGTCCGACCTACGCTGCTGCGTTCTCGCGCGCGTCGCTCCGATCGGCGGGATCTCGGCGCGCCAGCCCGTACGACTCTCGTCCTCGGCCTTCGGGCGGGGCTTCGGACCAGCCTGCGTTCGTATGGCACCCGGCTCCAGCCCCCACAGGCGGGGTCCGGACGGGCGTCACTGCCTAATTAGGCAGCGAAAGCCATCTGCTCGTTGGCAGATGTACGGTTCCCGCTTTTTTGACGAGGCGACGGGTCCCCGGCCTGCACTCTCTGCTTCAGTCCCCCCGTCGAGACCGGTGCGCCCCCGACGGAGTGCGGCACGCGCGGATCGCGCGTGACAGCGTTTGGATGCGGCGCGCGCCGGGCCGTCGCAGCGGTCCGGCGCGCGCCGCAGGTGGCGGTCAGAACGGGATGTCCGTGTCGTCCCCTCCCCCGCCGCCGAACTCGCCCAGATCGTCGGCGCCGACGGGTGCTCCCTGCTCGTCGCCCGGGCGGTCCTGACCCTGGCCGGCGCCCGCGGCGCGCCCGCCCACGAAGCGCATGTTCTGGCACACGATCTCGGTGGTCCAGCGCTTCTGGCCCTGCTGGTCCTGCCACTGGCGCGTGCGGAGCGAGCCCTCGATCAGCACCTCGCGACCCTTGGTGAGGTACTGCTTGGCGAGGTCGGCCTGCTTGCCGAACATCACCACGCGGTGCCATTCGGTCTCGTTCTTCCAGCCGCCGCTGCCGTCGGGCCTGCGCTCGTCGGTCGCGAGGTTGAGGGTGGCGACCGTGGTCCCGCTCTGCGCGTAGCGGACCTCGGGATCCCGGCCGAGACGGCCGAGGAGGATGACCCGGTTGAGACTCATGGGAGACTCCTGTTCTGGGGGCCCCGTGGGTGGGGGCGAGGGAACGTGGTGACCCGCATTCTATGGGTTTCCCGCCCGCGCCGGAAGCGCCGGGGCCGGGCCACGGACCGCGGCACTCCCACGGGGCGCGTGCGCGCGTCGTGCGCGATGTCCGCGTTTGACGCGGCGCGGAGCGGCCCCTATCGTCCTCCGCCGATTCGCCACCCAGTATCCTCGGGGCGTGGCGCAGCCCGGTAGCGCACCTGCTTTGGGAGCAGGGTGTCGGAGGTTCAAATCCTCTCGCCCCGACCAGCTTCCGGCCCGGTGCCGGCGGGCCGCACGGCGAACCCGCCCGGCCCGGCCGGTCCTTCGGCGTATCGCCCCGGCCCCAGCTCCCGCGCACCGCGGGGCCGGGGAGCGCGTCGCGCCTGTAGCTCAGACGGATAGAGCAACGGATTTCTAATCCGTGGGTCGGGGGTTCGATTCCCTCCAGGCGCACCATGTGCCACGCATCAGCAGCGCTCGGTCCGACGTTGGCGGTGGATGTAGCTCAGCTGGCAGAGCATCGGGTTGTGGTCCCGAGGGTCGCGGGTTCGAGCCCCGTCATCCACCCCATCCTTCTCCCTCGCGCGCGCGCCCTCCGGGCGCCGCGCGCCCGGAGGACGTGGAACATGCAGCGCCCCCACCCCTGCGGCAGCACGCCGTGATCCCGGCGGCGAGCGGCAGGCGCCGCGCCAAGATCGTCTGCACGCTGGGCCCGGCCACGTCGTCCCCGGAGCGCGTGCGCGCGCTCGTGGCCGCCGGCATGGACGTGGCGCGACTCAACCTCTCGCACGGCACGCACGAGGAGCACGCCTCGGTCTACCGCGAGGTGCGCGCGGCGAGCGACGAGGCGGGGCGCGCCGTGGCGCTGCTCGCGGACCTGCAGGGGCCGAAGATCCGGCTCGACACGTTCGAGGACGGCGGCGTCACGCTCAAGGCCGGCGACCGGTTCGTGATCACGACCGAGCCCGGCGTGGAGGGCGATGAGCGCATGGCCGGCACCACGTACGCGGCGCTCGCCCGGGACGTCACGCCCGGCGCCACGGTGCTCATCGACGACGGCCGCGTGCGGTTGCGCGTGGACGGCACCGACGGCACCCGCGTCACCACCACCGTGCTCGAGGGCGGCCGGGTCTCGGACCACAAGGGCATCAACCTGCCCGGCGTGCGGGTGAGCGCGCCGAGCCTCGGCGAGAAGGACCGCGAGGACCTGCGCTTCGCCCTGTCGCTGCGCGTGGACCTGGTCGCGGTGTCGTTCGTGCGCGGCCCCGAGGACATGGCCGACGTGCAGGCGGTCATGGAGGAGGCCGGGGCGCGGCTGCCCGTGGTCGCCAAGATCGAGAAGCCGGAGGCGGTGGACCGGCTGGGCTCGATCGTGCGCGCCTTCGACGGGCTCATGGTGGCGCGCGGCGACCTCGGCGTGGAGACCGCGCTCGAGACCGTGCCGCTCGTCCAGAAGCGAGCGGTGCGGCTCGCGCGTGAGCACGGCAAGCCGGTGATCGTGGCCACGCAGATGCTGGACTCGATGATCCAGCATTCGAATCCGACCCGCGCCGAGGCGAGCGACGTGGCGAACGCGGTGCTCGACGGCGCCGACGCGCTCATGCTGTCCGGCGAGACGAGCGTGGGCGAGCACCCGGTCGCCGCGGTCGAGACCATGGCCCGCATCATCCGGGCCGCGGAGTCGCAGGGCTTCTCCGCGCTGCCGCACCTGCGGCGCCGTCCCGAGACGCGGGCCGAGGCCATCGCCCTGAACGCCGTGCGCATCGCCGAAGACCTGCACGCCGTGGCGCTCGTGGCGTTCACCGAGACCGGCGCCACGGCGCGCCACGTGGCCGCGCACCGCAACGCCATCCCGCTGCTCGCGTTCACGTCGCAGTCCGAAGTGCGGAGCCGGCTCGCGCTGCTGTGGGGCTGCGAGACGTTCGTGGTGCCGCGCATGCGCACCACCGACGAGATGGTGATCCAGGTGGACCGCGCGCTCCTCGAGTTGGGCCGGGGCCGGCCCGGCGACCACGTCGTGATCGTGGCCGGCACGCCGCCCGGAACCGCCGGCAGCACGAACACGCTGCGCGTGCACAGGCTGGGCGGGGAGTAGCGGGGCCGGCGGACGACGCGGGGCGGCAGCGCGCGCCCGATCGCCGCGGGCCGCGCGCAGGCCCGCGCCGCAGCCTCAGCCCTCGAGCAGGCGCGCCAGCGTGCGCACCGCGTGTGCGCGGTGCGAGATCGCGTTCTTCTCGGCGTCGGTGAGCTCGGCGAGCGTGCGCGACTCCCCGGCGGGCACGAACACGGGGTCGTAGCCGAAGCCGTTCGAGCCGCGCGGCGCGGCGGTGATCTGCCCCTCCAGCACGCCGTCGGCGTGGACCTCGCGGCCGTCGGGCCAGGCGGCGACACAGGCGGTGCGGAACCGGGCGGTGCGCAACCCGGGAGGCACGCCCTCCAGCTCGCGCAGGAGCTTCGCGACGTTCGCGGCGTAGGTCGCGCCGGGCCCGCTGTAGCGCGCGGCGTGGATGCCCGGCGCGCCCCCGAGCGCGTCCACCTCGAGCCCGGTGTCGTCGGCGATGGCCGGGAGCCCGGTGAGCGCCGCCGCCGCGCGCGCCTTGAGCCGCGCGTTCTCGAGAAGGGTCGCCCCGGTCTCCTCGGGCGCCGTCGCGCCGGGCCGGTCGGCGAGCGTGACGAGCTCCACGCCGGGGAGCGCGAGCAGCGCCTGGAGCTCGGCGGCCTTGTCGCGGTTGAACGTGGCGACGACGAAGCGCCGGCCGGCCCGCGGCGTCACCACCTCACCCCTGCCTCCCGCGGATCGGTCGCGCACGCGGCCGCGCGTCACTCGGGCAGGAGCCCCGAGCCCGCGAGGAGCTTCCGCTGCTGCGCGGTCACGCGCCGGATCCCGGCGCGCGCGAGCCGCAGGAGCAGGCGCATCTCGCCATCGCCGAACGTCGTGCGCTCGCCCGTGCCCTGCACCTCGATGAACCGGCCGTTACCGGTCATCACCACGTTCATGTCCACGTCGGCGGTCGAGTCCTCGGCGTAGTCGAGGTCGATGCAGGCCTGGCCCCGGACGAGCCCCACCGAGATCGCAGCCACGGAATCGCCGAGCGGCGGCCGCGCGAGCTGGTTCTTGTTGGAGAGCCAGACGAAAGCGTCGTGGAGCGCCACCAGGGCGCCGTTGATCGCCGCGGTCCGCGTGCCGCCGTCCGCCTGGAGCACGTCGCAGTCGAGCGTGATCGTGCGCTCGCCGAACGCGCCCAGGTCGGTGACGGCGCGGAGCGAACGCCCGATCAGCCGCTGGATCTCCTGTGCGCGGCCGCCCGACTGACTCGAGCGTGGCGTGCGCTCGCCGGTCGCGCGCGGCAGCATCGCGTACTCGGCCGTCACCCAGCCCTTCCCCTGGCCGCGCAGCCAGCCGGGCACGCGGTCCTCGACCGAGGCGGTGCACAGCACACGCGTGCGGCCCATGGTGACGAGCGCCGAGCCCTCGGCGTGCGACGAGACGCCGCGCTCGAAGCGGAGCGCGCGCGGCTGGCGCGGCGTGCGCCCGTCGTGGCGCACGAACGCCGGCGGCTCGGCCGGCTTCGCCTCGTGCTCGCGGATGGCGGCCGGCTTGCGGGTCACGCCGGGCCTCCCTTCGCGTGCGCCGCCGCGGCCTGCGGCCGCTCGAACCACGGCAGATCGGTCTGATCCACGACCGTGACGGCCGGCAGCGGCCGGCCGAGGAACGACTCGGCGACGCGAGCGAAGCTCCGCCGCCGCGGTTCGTCCGAGAGGAAGAAGTGGTGGCCGGGCCTGCCGGCCGCGGGTGCGAGCAGCCCACGCGCGCCGAGCAGCGCGGCCGTGGCCGCCGCCGCCTCCGCCCCCGAGTCCACGAGCGTCACGCGCGGGCCCATCGCCTCGCCGAGGAGCGGCGCGAGCAGCGGGTAGTGCGTGCAGCCGAGGATCAGGCTCTCGAGGTCCGCGCGCTGGAGCTCGGCCAGGTACTCGTCGGCGACCTGGCGCGTGACGGGGTGGTCGAGCCAGCCCTCCTCGACGAGCGGCACGAACAGCGGACAGGCACGCTGGTGCACCTGCGCCCCCGGCGCGAGCCGCGCGATGGCGTCGCCGTAGGCGTTGCTGCCCACCGTCGCGAGCGTGCCCACGACGCCGATCCGGCCGTGCGGGCTCGCCGCGACCGCGGCGCGCGCCGCGGGCTCGATGACGCCGATCACCGGCACGCCCAGCCGCTCGCGCAGCACCTCCAGCGCGTGGCTCGACGCGGTGTTGCAGGCCACCACGATGCACTTGACGTGTTGCCGCGCGAGGAACGAGGCGATCTCGAGCGAGAACCGGGTGATCGTCTCCTTCGACTTGTTGCCGTAGGGCAGGCGCGCCGTGTCGCCGAAGTAGACCACGGACTCGTGCGGCAGCCGCGCGAACAGCTCGCGCACCGTGGTGAGCCCGCCGATGCCGGAGTCGAACACGCCGATCGGGGCGTCCGCGCGAAGCGCGCGCGCGTCCGGTTCGCCGTTCACGGTCAAGGCATCCTCCTCTAGAACCAGTCCTCGGGGTCGAGCGGCTGGTCGAGCGGGAAGTGCCCGGCCAGCGTGGCGAGCGGCCGCCCGCCGCAGGCGAGCCGGATGCGCCGCACCTCCGGCACGTTCGCTGCGATCGTGCGCACGAGCGAGCCGAGCGCCAGCTCCTCGGCGCGCGCCCCGCCCCGGAAACCTTGCCGGAACGGGAGCGAAAGGTCGAGCGTGAGCAGCCCGGTCTCGTCGTGGTAGGCGTGGAGCAGCGCCGTCCCGGCGGGCAGCGGCCGCACCCCGCCCTGGCGCGGGCCCTCCTCCAGCGCGGCGACGAGCACGGCGACCCGCGCGTGCAGCTCGGTCTCCTCCGGCAGCTCGCGCACCTCACTCGTGAGCCGGTCGCCCGCGCCGTTCGGGAACAGGAGCGTCACCGGGCGGAGCCCCACCTCTGCCGTGTCCGGCAGGCTCACCGGCGCCGGGCCGGACGGCGGCTCGACGATGAACCGCTGGGCGAGGATCGCCACCGCGACGAGGACCGCGGCGATGAGAAGGAGGCGTCGCACGCGTCAGCCTCCCTGCCGCCAGGCGAGCACGCCCTCGGCGATGGCCCGCGCGAGGTCGCGCTGCCCCGCCTGCGACAGGAGCCGCGCGCGATCCTCGGCGTGCGTGAGCGACCCGCACTCGAGCAGGATGCCGGGCGAGTGGACGCCCACCAGCGCGAGCGGCAGGCGTTCGCGCACCCCGGCGGGCCCGAAGCCGGCACGCTCGAGCGCCGCGGTCACGTGCTCGGCGAGCGCGCGGCTCTCGACGGCGCGCTCGAGCGCGGCTTCGCGCCACGGCAGGAGCGCGACCAGCGGAGCGAGCGCCTCGCGCCCGCCGCCCGCGCGCCCGGCCGCTCCGGCGACCGGCGTGCGCGTGGCCGGCGCACACCAGGCGAGCGCGCCGCGCGCACGGCTGCCGGGGTAGCCCCCCACGTGCAGCGAGAGCACGAGGTCGGCGCGCGCCCGGTTCGCCAGCTCGGCGCGCGTCTCCTGCGCGAGGTCGCGGTCGTCGCGACGCGTGAGCGTGACCCGCGCGCCGGAGCGGCGCTGGAGCTCGTCGGCCACGAGCTCCGCGAGCCCGAGCGCGAGCGACTTCTCGAGCACGCCCTCGGCCTGGACCCCCGCGTCGCTGCCGCCGTGGCCGGGGTCGACTACGATCGTGCGCAGCGGGCGCGGCTCGGCCGCGCCCTCGGCCGCGAACGCCTCGAAGCCGGGCTCCGGGATCGCCGTGAAGCTCACGAGCACCCGGCGGCGCGCTGCGTCCGCCACGAGCCGGAAGCCCGTCGTGGCCGGGTCGAGCGCCAGCTCGAGCAGGACGCCGCCCGCCGAGCGGGTGGCGAAGACGTCGCGCACGAGTCCATCCTCGGGGAGCGAGTCGGGCAGCTCGCCCGCGAGCGCTCCCGGGAGCCGCAACCGGAACCGGGCGCGGCTCCGACCCACGACGCCGGCACCCTCGGCCCGCTCGCACGGGATCTCGAGCGTGGTGCGCGCGCCGGACACCGCGACGCGGGGCGTGCCCACGAAGCCCTCGCGCGGCGCGACCCGGACGCGCCGCGCGGCCGCGTCGTAGGCGAGGAGCGGCCAGCCCGCCTCGCGCGGAAGCCGTTCCACGAGCTCGACCGGAACGTGCAGCTCGCCCTGGCTGGAGCGCACCGGGTGCGCGAGCCGGAGCGTGCGGTCGTCCACGATCACGAACGGGTTGTCGGCCGTGAGCGTGAGGTGGCGCCCTCCCGAGCGGAGCACCATGCGGCGGACGTCCGAGCGCCAGGTGCGCGAGGCGCCGAGCAGCCGCGTGAGGTCGTTCGCACCCAGCATCGGCACGCCCTCGACCCGCGTGACCGGCGCCCACGCCACGCCGAGCCCGGCCGGCACGCGCGCGCTCCCGGCGCCCGGCGCGCCGGCACCGCCGGGCGCAGCCGCAGCGGCCAGCGCCGCGGCCAGCACCAGCGCCGCCGCGCCCGCCGCCCGCGACCGCCGACTCACGCGCCGCGGCCCTGCGGGTGCCGGGACCCCCGCAGGGAACGGGCCCGATCCATCTCGCGTCGCGCGTCGCGCTCGGCGATGGCCTCGCGCTTGTCGTGGCTCTTCCGGCCGCGCGCGATCCCGAGCAGCAGCTTCGCGCGCCCGCCCTTGAAATAGAGCTTGAGCGGCACGAGCGTGTGCCCCTTCTGCTCGGTGGCCTTTGCCAGCTTCTCGATCTCGGAGCGGTGCAGCAGCAGCTTGCGCTTGCGCACCGGATCGAGGTTCCAGCGGTTCCCCTGCTCGTAGGGCGGGATGTGGAGCTGGTGCACGAACGCCTCGCCGTCCTCGATCGCGGCCCACGATTCCTGAAGGCTCGCCTTGCCGTTCCGCAGGCTCTTCACCTCGGTGCCGGCGAGCACGAGCCCGGCCTCCAGCGTGTCGAGGATGGCGTAGTCGTGCGAGGCCTTCCGGTTCTGGGCGACGAGCCGGTCGGCGGAGGCGGAGGCGTCGGGCATGTCCGCGACCCCCGCGGCCCGCGAACCGGGCGCGTGCGGGTCCTGGTACGAGGAGTTGATGGTGCGGAAGGGGGGATTTGAACCCCCACACCCTTGCGGGCGCTAGAACCTGAATCTAGTGCGTCTGCCAGTTCCGCCACTTCCGCACGCAGTCGGGCCGAGGATGCTAGGGCCTCCCCCCGGGGACCGTCAATCGTTCGCGGGGTCGACGGGACCCCCGTCGCCGGGCTCACCACGCAGCCAGCGCAGCGCCGCCTCGCGCGTGCGGAAGACGCGCGCCTCGACGCCGACGCTCTCGGCCGCGTGCGAGCCCATGCGCGAGAGCCCGAAGTGCACCGGGGACGGCGCGAACACCGCGCAGCGGCCGCCGATGCGCTCGGCGTGGGGGCCCAACATCGCCGCGATGCGCAGGATGTCCGCCGTCGGCCGCTGCGCCAGCTCCTCGGAACGGGAGACGTCGATCAGGAGCGACGCCGGTCTCGGGCAGACCGGGTCGTCGAGCCCGGCGACGAGCTGTCGCGGGATGTCCGCGATCTCGTAGCGGCCCGCGAGTTCGAGCGTGAGCACGTCATCGGCGATGCGATAGGTGACGGGCATGGGCGGCCTCTCCGAGTGGAGGGCTGCGCGACTCACCACGCCGGACGCTACACGCGCGGCGGGCCCGCGCTCAAGCCGGCGTCGAACCCGGCCTCCGCGTCCCGGGCCGCGTGGCCGGGGCCCGCGGGCGCCGCACCGGGGTCCGCACCTGCTACGCTCGCGCGCATGCCCGCGTCGGCGCCCGTCAACCTGCACGAGTACGAGCCGCTCGCGCGCGCCGCCGTGTCCGCGATGGCGTGGGACTACCTGGCCGGCGGAAGCGGTGACGAGCGCACGCTGGCGTGGAACCGCGAGCGCCTCGACGCCGTGCGCCTGCTGCCGCGCGTGCTGCGGGACGTGTCCGCGGTGGATACGCGCCTGGAGCTCCTGGGGAACGCGCTCCCCCACCCGGTGCTGCTCGCGCCCACGGGCTTCCAGCGCCTGTTCCACGCCGAGGGCGAGCGCGCCACCGCGCGCGGCGCGGCCGCTGCCGGCGCGCTGTGGACCTTGAGCACCGCGGCCACCACCTCGCTCGAGGACACCGCCGCCGTGGCGGGTGGCCCGCTCTGGTTCCAGCTCTACGTCCAGCGCGACCGCGGCGTCACGCGTGAGCTCGTGCGCCGCGCCGAGGCCGCCGGCTGCCGCGCGCTCGTCCTCACCGTGGACACGCCGGTGCTCGGCGCGCGCGACCGCGACCGGCGCAACCGGCTCGAGCTCCCTCCCGGGCTCGAGCTCGCGAACCTGCGCGGCACGCGCCTCGTGGAAGCCGGCGGGCCCACGTTCCGCCACGACGCGGGGAATCCCTTCCTCGACCCCTCGGTGACGTGGGAGGGGCTCGCCTGGCTCGCCGGGCTCGCGCGGCTGCCGGTGGTGGTGAAGGGCGTGCTGCGTGCCGACGACGCGGTGCGCGCGCTCGAGCACGGCGCGGCCGCGGTCTTCGTGAGCAACCACGGCGGCCGCAACCTCGACACCGTGCCGGCCACCATCGAGGTGCTGCCCGAAGTGGTGGAGGCGGTGGGCGGCCGCGCGCCGGTGCTGTTCGACGGTGGGGTCCGGCGCGGCGTGGACGTGGTGAAGGCGCTCGCGCTCGGCGCTCGTGCGGTGATGATCGGCCGGCCCTACCTGTGGGGCCTGGCCGCCGCGGGCGCGGCCGGCGTCGAGCGCGTGGTGCGGCTGCTCGTGGCCGAGCTGGAGATGGCCATGGCCCAGTGCGGGGCGGCCTCGCTCGCCGAGCTGGACGCGGACCTCGTGCGGACGCGCTGAAGCGCCGGCACGGGCGTGCCCGGCCGAGGCGCCGCGTCGCGATCACGGCGGCTCGGTCCGGGCGCGCGGTGCCCGGGATCCGGGCCCGCGGCCGGCGCCGCGGCCCGGGACGGGCTCATCGCCAGTGCGCCTTCACCCGCCCCCACGTCGCCTGGCGCGCCGGGGTGACGCCGCACGAGTTCGCCACGCCGGGCGTGGGCGGGCAGCCGGTGCCCACGGGCTGCGTGCTGCCGGCGTAGGGATTGAGCTGGTCCTCGAGCTTCCACTCCGTGCCGTCGGGCGTGCGGCCCACGGCGCGGTCCGAGGCCGCCTCGTGGCTCCGGTAGGCGTAGCCGTCCACGAGCGCCGTGTCGCTGCCGGTCACCTTCCAGAGCAGCACCTGGTCGCCCGTGTTCCCGAGCGAGAGGCCGAACACCGGATGTCCCGTGGCGCGCTCCCACCCCACCGACATCGCGCCGGTGACGAGCAGCACGGCGCCCGGCGCGAGCGTGCCGGTGAAGGCGTAGCGCGGGGTGGAGTCGCCGTCGGTGACGAAGTAGCCGGCGAGGTCGGCGGGCGCCGCACCGCCGTTCACGATCTCGATCCACTCGTCGTCGCGCGAGCTGAACGCGCCGCTGCCGTCCCAATCGCGCGCGGGACCGGCGAGGATCTCGGAGAGCCGCACGTCCGGGGCGGCCGAGGCCCGGGGCACGAGCGTGACGGAGAGGGCGAGCAGGACGGACTGCGCGAGGGCCGGCAAGAGCGGTCGCGGAAGGCGCATGGAGCGCTCCTCGCGGGGGCGGGTCGAACGCGGGCGGACACGCCCCTGCACGGGCCGTGCCGGGCGGGAGGCGCGCGAGCGGTGCGTGCGTTCACCCGTCCGTCGCGTCCGACCTCCGTCGCGCCGGTGTGCGACCCGGACACTCCGACGACGCCCTCGGGACGCCGCGCGGTCGCGGGGCCGCTCGCCAGGCGCTGCTGGTGTCGTGACCCGGAAGTCCCTTGCCAGATCCCGGGGCCCTCGCGCCCCTGGCTGCGTTGCTCCTCCTCGACGTATCTCCTTGATACGACTTCGTCGTCACGCCTTGCCAGGGACGCTGCGGGCCTCCGACCTATGGCAAGGGACTTCCGGGACACGACGCTAGCCTGGACTATTCATGGACCGTGAGCCGAAAGTGGCCGAAACGTGCCAGCCGCAAGGAGCCAGCCCGGGCTTTGCCGCAGTCGTGTTGAGAACACGTCGAGGCAAAGGTCGGGCTGGAGACGCCGCGGATGGCGCGGGGCGGACACTTGCAGGCCACGGGCTCATGAATGGTCCAGGCTAGACCCGCGCCCGGGCGGCGAGGAACTCGTGCATCCGGCGCAGCCCCTCGCGCAGGTTCTCGCGCGAGTTCGCGTACGAGAGCCGCAGGTGGCCCTCGCCCTCGACGCCGAAGCCGGTGCCCGGGAGCGTGACGACGCCCGCTTCCTCGAGCAGCCGGTCGGCGAGCTCCACCGACGAGAGCCCGGTGCCCTCCACGCGTGGGAACGCGTAGAAGGCGCCCGCGGGCCGCGCGCAGATGACCCCCGGGATCGCGTTGAGCCCCGGCACCAGCACGTCGCGACGCGCGCGGAACTCGGCCAGCATCGCCGCGACCTCGTCCTGCGGCCCCGTGAGCGCCGCCTCGCCGGCTTTCTGCACGAACGTCGCCGTGCACGAGTTGGAGTTGTTCATGAGCGCCGCCATCTGGCGTGCGAGCGGTTCGGGCATGATGCCGAAGCCCAGCCGCCAGCCGGTCATGGCGTAGGTCTTGGAGAAGCCGTCCACCACCACGGTGCGCTCGGCCATGCCCGGGAACTTGGCGATGGACGGGCTCTCGCCCTCGTACACCATGGCGGCATAGATCTCGTCCGAGAGCACGATGAGGTCGTGCTCGCGTGCGAGCGCGGCGACGGCCTCGAGCGTCGCACGCGGCAGCACCGCGCCGGTCGGATTGTGCGGCGTGTTGAGCACGAGCAGCCGGCTCCGTTCGCCGATCCGCTGCCGGAGCGCTCCCAGGTCGAGGTCGAAGCCGCGCTCGGCGACGAGCGGCACCGGCACCACGCGGCCGCCCACGAACGAGGCGACCGAGGCGTACGTCGGGAACGCGGGGCTCGGGATCAGGACCTCGTCGCCGGGGTCGAGGAGCGCGAGCATGGCGAAGAACAGCACCGGCTTGGCGCCCGGCGTCACGACCACGTTCGCCGCGTCGCAGGCGAGGCCGCGCCGCGCGCGCCAGGTCTCGGCGATGAGCCGCCGGAACTCGGGGAGCCCGGGGGCCGGGCCGTAGTGCGTGTAGCCCTCGGCGAGCGCCGCGTCGGAGGCGCGCCGGATGAAGACGGGCGTGTCGAAGTCGGGCTCGCCGATCCCGAGGTGGATGATGCTACGGCCCTGCGCCTCCAGCGCCCGCCCGCGCGCGAGCATGTCGAACGACGCCGCGGTCGTGAGCCGGCTCATCCGCTCGGCGAACCTCATGCCCGTCCTCCTCCCCGCGGGGCCCGGGCGCGCGCGCCGCGAGCCGGGACCGCCTCGACCACTCCACCGTCCAGGCCGGCGGCTTCGCGCCGCCGCGCGCGCCGCCCGCGGCCAGCGTGAGCCCCAACCGGATGCTGCCCGCGGCGAACGGCAGCCGCAGCTCGGCCCGCGTGCGCGAACCTGCGCCGCTCGCGGCCCGGAGCACCAGGCGGTCCGCCCCGGCTTCCGGCAGGTACAGGCTCTCGCCGCTCCGCGTGCGCCACACCGCGTGGGTCACCACGAGGCGGCCGCCGTACGGCACGGCGCGATCGGCGCGCGCCACCACCGCACGCCGCACGGCCTCGCGCGCGAACGCCCGCGCGCCCCAGAGCTCGTGGCGGAGCGCGAGCCTCGCCGCCGGTGGACCGCCGCGCCACTCGCACCACCAGCCCTGCCGGGTCCCGGAGGGGCGCGCGCGCGGCGACGGTTCGCGCCGGGGGCCCTGCTGCTCGAGGACGCCCAGCGCGAGCGACCCATGGTGTCCCAGACCGGTGGCCGCTTCAAGCGCCACGCGCGCCCCGGTCCACCCGGCGCGCCAGGTCCACAGCGCGCCGAACGCGCTCAGCCGCACGCCGCCCAGCTCGCGCGCGGCCGCCGCGGCGAGCGCGCGCGAGGGGCCGCTCCGGGCGGGCTCCGCGAGCGAGCGGAACGCCACCGCGCCGCCGCGGGCGCGGAGCGCGAGACGCGCCCCCGCCGCCTCGCCCGCGAGCGCGGCCTCGGCCCGCCAGCGGCCCGCCGCGTCCACGGCCCACTCGAGCGAGCGCTCGGGGCGCTCGAACGTCACGCTCGCCTGGCGCCCGTCGCGCGACGCGATGGCGCCCAGGCGCAACGGCCCCGCGGCGAGCCGCGCACCGGCCAGGTCGCGCTTCGCGAAGCGCCCGGCGAGGAGGCCCATGCGCGCGCCCTCGTACGCGACGCCGGAGCCCGAGCGCCCGCGGAAGCGCGCACCCTCGCCGCGGTCCTCGGCCGTGCGGGCCCACGGCTCGGCCGCCCCACCCAGCACGAGGCCGCGGCCCCAGCGCGGCGCGAGAAGACCCGCGGCCAGCGTTCCGCCCGCGAACGGCGCCTGCACCCGGCCGCCCGAGAGATCGTCCTGACCCTCGCGCATCGTGCCGCGCGTGCCGCCGCCGCGGAAGCTCACGCGCTGCGAGCGCCGCGGCGCCGCGCCGGCCTGGCTCGCCGCGCCCACCGCGACCTCGAACTCGTGGTCGGCGAGCGTGTCGGCCGCCTCCAGCGTGTAGTCGCCCTCCCCCGCCTCGGGCGGCGGCTCGGGCGACTGCGCGCGCACCGCGACCGCGAGCGCCAGCGCGAGCGCCGCAAGAGCGCCCGCGCGCGTCATGGCCCGCTCCCGCGCCCGGCTCGCCAGCCGAGCGCGGCGCGCACGGTCTCTCCGAGCGACGGGTGCGCGTCCACCCGCACGGCCACCATGAGCGGGCCCGCGGCCGCGACGAGGCCGGCGCTGCCGCGGAGCGGCGCGTCACGCACGTCGGCCCAGGCGAGGAGCGGCGCGAGCGCGAGGCTCGCGCCGAAGGCCCGCTCGCCGTCGTCGCCCGCCCGCGGCGCGCGCAGAGAGCACCAGACGGCCGTGCCGCGCCCCGCGCGCACGCCCACCTCGAGCGGTCGCGCGAGTGGCGGCGGCGCGCCGCGCGTGGCGAGCTGCGGCGCGCTCGCCCAGGCGCGCACCCCCGGGACGGGCTCGAGCCAGGCGCCGGCGCCGAGTTCGTGGCCGCCACCCGGGGCGAACGCGGAGCGCGGGCTCCAGGGCGCGTCGCGGTCGCGGCGGGCGCACGCCCGGAGCGCGGCACCCGCGCCGGGTGCCACGGCGCCGGCCGCGAGCGCGAGCGTGGTCCAGCCCAGCTCGGGCGCGCCCGTCTGCGAAAGCCCCGCCGCTGTGCGCAGCCCGCGCCAGCCGCCACCCAGGGCGAGCGCGCGCGTCTCGAGCTCCGGGAGGCCCCACCAGCGCGTGCTCGCCGCCACGGCTTCGAGCCCGGGACCACCCGCCGGGAGCGCGCGCTCGAGCAGCTCGAGCGCGCCGCCCGAGCCCGCGGGCAGCGCGCCCGCGAAGTCCTGCGCCCGGGCTTCCGGCGCTCCCGCGAGAGCCACGAAGGTGGCGCACGTGAGCGCGGCGCGCCCCGGGAGTCCATGAGCCGGACCCCGGCGGCGCGGCCTCGTGCGCGCGGCCGTCCGCACGCCGGGCCTCACGGCGCCGCCGCGTCCACGCGCAGCGGCGTCACGCGCGTGAACGTGCCGGCCTCGGACTCGGCGCGCAGCACGGCGAGATAGAGCCCGGGGGCCAGCGATCCGAGCGCGACCGGGCGCTCACCCCGTGCGCCGGAGGGTTCGGGGCCCGCGAGCCGGCGCGTGCGACGACCCTCGAGGTCGAAGAGCTCGAGCGTCACGTTCGCGCTCGACCACGGCAGCTCCCAGACGAAGCGGACCGTCCCGCCCTCGGCGCGCAGCCGGCGCGGGTCGGCGCGGAAGCCGCCCGCGACCGGCTCCTCCCGCCGGGGCGGGGCGAGCGGCGTGCCGCCGCCGACCGGGCAGGGCCGCCAGCTCCCCTCGCGCAGCTCGAGCGTCACGCCCGAGGCGAGCCCGCTGCCCGAGTAGGCCACGCGCTCGACCGGTACGCCGTCCGCCTCCGCGAGCGTGACGATGTCGGCGATGCCGACGGCGTCATCGCTGTTGTTGAGCGTCGCCCACGGCGTCACGCGTCGCACGCGCGAGGCGTCGAGCGAGGGGCGCGACATGAGGAGCGCCACCGGGTCCTGGGCGAGCACCGCGAGGCTCTCGGGTGGGAGCGGCGCCCCCGGCTCCACGACGCCCGCGGCGCCGGAGCGGTCGCCCACGCGGAAGCGCTCGAGCGAGAGCGGCACGGCAGCGCGGTTCCGGACCTCGATCCACTCCCCCTCGCCCGCCGCCGGGTGGAACTGGATCTCGGTGAGCGCGAGCGGCCCCGGGCCCACGCGAACGTGCAGCGTGTCGTGGTCGTTCGCGGGGGATTCGTCGCCCGCGAGCCGCACGCGCAGCGCCAGCGCGCCGCGGCCCTCGCGGAGCGCGGCGAGCGGGATCGCGACCAGCGTCGTCTCCCCCGGCGCCGCGGGCGGTGCCGTCACGGCGACCGGCGCCGGCAACGGCTCGCCCGCGACGTGCAGGCTCGCATCGTCGAGCCCCCACGCGGTGGCGCCCACGTTCGCGAGCGCGAGCGTGAGCGTGGCCCCGGCACCCGGTGCCGGCTGTTCCGGCACGAGCAGCGCGCGGCGGCGGAGCAGCGCCGCGTCCACCGTGCGCTGGTTCGGTGCGCCCGGCGAGGGCTCCGCCGGGCGGAAGTCGCCCGCGTTGCTCCCCGTGGCCGCGCGGTCGGGCACGCGCGCGAGCGACTGGCCGCCCGCCACGTCGCTCGCCGGCGTGCCGCAGGCGTACTCCGCGAACTCGTGGCTCCCCCAGCCCACGACCTCGGTCGCTCCGTCCGGCCACACGAGCCGCAGCGCGTCGGGTCCGTTCTGGAGCTCGAGCGCGACGGTCACGTCCGGCGCCGGCGACACCTGCGCCCCACCGACGACGAAGCGGGCGCGCGCGGCGATCCGGTGGGAGGCTCCGCCCGTCCAGCGCACCGTCCAGCGCCCCGGCCCCGCGCCGTCGCCCGCCTCGAGCCGGAGCCCGGCGAGCGACACCGTGGTGTCCGTGTCGTTCCACAACTCGACGAATTCCCGGCCCGTGTCATCGCCGGGAGCGTCGTAGTACACCTCGGTGACGAACGGCCGTCCGGCCGGCGCGCAGGAGAGCGCGGCGGCGACGAGCAGCGAGAGCGCGGGCATGTCCGCTCCTCGCGGGGGCTCGGTGAGGGCACGGGAGCCACGAGAGCTCCATCACGCCGCAAGTCGTGTGCCGCCCCGAACGCGGCGCGGAACGACGCCAGCGCAGCGTCCGCGAGCCCCCTCCCGTCGAGGCGCGGGGGCGCAGTGGAGGGTCTGCCGGCGGGCAGTCGCGAACAGGCCGGAGCCATGGACGGCGGAGGCCGTCGTGAGCGTCAGCGACGGCCCTGCCAGGAGGGCAGGGCCGAGCGTTGCCCGCCGGCAGACCCTCCCAAGCCCCCGGGCCGACGCCTGGGGAACGTTCCAACCGCGAGACGTCCGGCCGGGCCGACACCCCGGAAGGGTTTCGAACCTCGCGACCGCAGCAAACCCCTACATCAGCCCCCGCCGCCGCCGCCAGCCCCACTCGAGCGAGAGCATCGCCACCACCAGCGCGAACAGCCACGGCGACTCCCAGAGCCGCGTGCTCGCGCTCCGCTGTCGCACGAGCGAGCGCGTGTCGAGCGAGCGCGCCCAGCGTTCCGCCTGCGAGGCCCGCGTCATGCTCCCGCCGCTCGCCTCTGCGATCGCCGCGAGCGAGCCGCTGTCCGGCTGCGCGCGCAGCGCCTCGAGCGTCCAGCGGTCCACCACGAACTCCGCGCGCGCGCGGCCCAGCTCGCGGCCCGCGCGGATCGCGCGCGCCGTCACCTGCCAGCGCCCAGGCCCCGGCGAGGGGAAGCTCGCCGTGTAGGCGCCCGGGCCGCCCGGCGCGAACGCCACGCGGAGCGAGGCTCCTGCCGGACCCGTGAGCTCCGCCCGCACCTCCGCCCCCGCCACCGGGCGGAAGCGCTCGTCCTGGAGCAGCGCGTCCAGGCGCACCGGCTCGCCTCCCGGCACGAGGCGCCGCTCGGCCGTCACCCGGAGCGGCTCGCCGTGCACCGGCTCGGCGAGCCAGCGCACCGTCTTCCGCCACAGCCGGCGGCCCCGCTCGCCCGCCAGCTCGTCCAGCGCGTTCAGCGACCAGCGCCAGGTCCCGCCGCCGTTCACGAGCAGCACCTGGCCGCGTCCGACCGCGCGCGCGAGCCACAGCGGCGGCCCGCCGTTCCGACCCGCGAGCAGCACGCGGTCGGCCGCGCTCGGCGCGATCGAGGCCGCCTCGGCCAGCGGCGCCGCCTCGCGCCAGGCGCGCGCGCCGCGTGCCGGGTCGTCGTCCCAGGCGAGCAACTCCGCCCCCGCCGGCTGCGGCTCGGGACCCACCGGGCCCGCCGGCGGTGCCAGTCGTGCGAACGTGAGCTCGCGCGCCAGCGCGCCGCGCGCGAACCGGCCCGCGCCCGGCTCCGGACCCGCGAGCAGCAGCAGCCCGCCGCCCCCGCGCACGAACGAGGCGAGCGCGGCGTCGAGCGCCCCCCCCACGTCCGCCCCCGAGAGCCCGTCCAGCACCACGACCGATCTCCCCGCGAGGTCGCCCGTCGTGAGCGGCCCCGCGCGGCCGCGCTCGAGCGAGCGCCAGCCGCCGTCCGATCCGCGCACGCGCGTGTCGAGCGCCACCGTGGAGTCCCCGGCGAGCGCGCGGCGGAGGAACGTGAGGTCCCAGTTGAGCCCCGCCGAGAGCACGAGCACGCCGAGCCGGCCCGGTGAGACCGGCACCGCGACCCCGTGCGCGTCGTCGTCCGCGGAGCGGTCGCCCTCGAGCGGCGCCACGCGCGCGGTCCAGAGCGCCAGGCCCGGCCGCGCCGGGACCACGCGCAGCTCGGCCAGCGCCTCGGCCCCCGGTCCCGGCGCCGGCACCGTGGTACGGGCGAGCAGTCGGCCCTGGTCCTCGAGCCGCACCTCGATCGGGGTCCCCGACGGCTCGTCGCTCACCACGCGCACGCGCACCGGTGTGGCCTCGCCCACGCGCGCCTCGGCCGAGGACTCGACCCCGGCGATGCCGCGGTCCACCCCTGTGCGCTCGCCCACGAGCACACCGTGCACCGGAACGCCCAGCGCACGCGCCGCCGCCGCCGGATCCTCGCCCGCGTTCACGGCGCCGTCCGAGACGAGGATGACCCCGTCCGGACGCCGCTCGACGGGCAGACGCGCGAGCGCGGCGAGGGCGGCGCCCGGGGCGCTCGCCGCGCGCTCGCCCGCGGCCACCGCGGTGTCCGCGAGCAGCGCGCCCGCGAACGCGCGCTCCTCGAGCCGGGCCCGCCCGCGGAGGGCCCCGCCCAGCTCCTCGATGGCGCGCTCGGCGGCTTGCGCGCGCGTGCCGCCCCCGGCCCGCTCCTCGCGCTCCATGCTCGACGAGCGGTCGCGAAGGATCAGCACGCGCGTGCCCGAGGCCGGCAGCACGCGCTCGAGCACCGGCATCGCGAGCAGCCACGCCAGCACCGCGAGCGAGACCGCGCGCAGCAGCGCGAGCAGCCTGCGGGAGCGTGCCGCGAGCGGCGGCGAGCGGAACGCGTACGCCCACACCGCGAGCACCACGAAGCCGAGCGAGGCGAGCGCCAGCCACACCCAGGGCGCGTTCGGCGCCAGGTGCAGCGACTGGCCGTTCACGCCGGGCTCAGCCGGAGGAGCCGGCGGCCCGCGCGGCGCGCTCCTGGTCCGCGAGGCGCAGGCCCTCGAGGATCAGGCGGTCGAGGTCCAGGTCGAGCGTGATGTCCTCGCCCTCGGCCATCTCCCCGGGCAGGAATCGGAAGCGCCCGTCGCGCCACAGGATCACGTGGTAGACGATGCGGCGGAGCACCTCGTGCACCGCCTCGGCGACCTGCTCGCGCGAGGTCTCGCCCTGCGCCACCAGCAGCTCCCCCACGCGCCGGCGCGGCTCCTGGCGCTGCCGCTCGAGCGCGCGCGCCAGCGCCGGCGCGCTCACCGAGCCCTTGTGCATGAGCATCTCGCCGGAGCGCACCGCCAGTCCCGACGTGCGCGCGAACACCGGGCGGCCGCGCTCGTACCAGAGGTCCGCGCGCTCCTCGCCGCGCGTGAACTCGAGCCGCCCCGAGGCCTGGGCGAGCTGCAGGAGCTGCAGCACCTCGGAGGGGAAGAAGTGCGCGAGGTCGCCCTCCAGCGCCGCCGGCAGCACGGACGCCCCCGTCACGCGCGCCACTGGACGTCGCGCACGACGCGATCCGCCTGCCGCGCCGCACCCGTGAGCAGGCGCAGGTTGTACCAGCCGAGCACCAGCACCTGGAGCACCGTGGCCGAGAGCATCACGCCGAGCGCGATCTCGGTGAGCCGGGTGAGCCCCGCCCCGACCGGGCCGCGCAGCGCCACGAGCAGCATGAACAGCGCGACGAGGCAGGTCATCACCACTCCCGTCATGCGCCCGAACCAGGTGGGCCGGATGCGGAGCGGGCCGACGAACAGGTACAGACACGCGGCGCCCACGAGCAGGATGCCGTAGCGCATCACCGCCACCCAGAACACCCACGGGTGGAGCAAAGCCGCCGCCGCGAGCCCGGCCAGCGCGGTGAGGTTGAAGACGATGTCCACGAGCGGATCGAGCACCGTGCCGAGCGGCGTGGTCTGGTGCCAGCGGCGCGCGAGCCAGCCGTCCACGACGTCGGTGAGCGAGGCGAACACGTACACGCCGAACGCCCACGCGAAGTGCCGCTCCACGAGGAACAGGGCGATGCCGGGCACGAGCGCCACGCGCGCGAGCGTGAGCATGAGCGGCACGTTCAGGCCCGAGAGCCGGTGCCCCTCGACGTCGCGAAGCTGGCCCACGAACAGCGACACGAACGCGAACGCGGGCAGCATCCACACCGCCGTCCCGAGGAAGAAGCGCTCCGCCAGGACCCGGTCCCACGCCAGCGCCATGCCCACCGCGGCCAGGAACGCGGCGGCGAAGTAGGCCACCGCGACCGCCCAGATGGAGCGCACGGCGTTCGGGCTCGCGAGCCAGTCGGCGCGGACATGGGCGGCGACGCGACGCGCGTAGCGGGCGAGGGCGGGAAGCGCGAACCGCTCGCGCCGCAGCTCGACCAGGTACTCCTCGATGAACATGGCGGTCTCCGGGGGCGTGAACGCGGCAGTCTAAGCGGGTCGGGTCGGGCTCGCCAGCGCGGACGGCCGCGCGCGGAGCACGCGCGCACCGGCGCGGCCGACCGCGCGCGCGGCCGCCGTCAGCCGCCGAGCCGGACGCGTGCGAGCGTGCCGAGGATCGTCGCGCCCGCGCGGAGCGAGCCGAGCACGGTGCCGGAGATCTTCGACCTTCCGTGCCGTCGGCGCCGGTAGCTCACGGGCACCTCGGTCGTGGGCACGTGCAGGTTGGCGGCGCGCGCCTGCATCTCGACCGTCCAGCCGAAGCCGCGGTCGCGCAGCCGAAGCTGCCCGAGCGTCGCCCAGCGGATCGCGCGGAACGGGCCCAGGTCGGTGGCGCGCACGCCCCAGAAGAGCCGGAGCAGGGCCGGCGCGAGCCGGTTGCCGAACGCCTGCGCCGGGGTGAACGCGCCCGGCTCGCGCTCGCCGAGGACGCGCGAGCCGATCACCAGCTCCGCCTCGCCCGAGACGAGCGGTGCGAGCAGGAGCGGCAACTCGCGCGGGTCGTCGCTCGCGTCCGCGTCGAGGAACGCCACGACGCCTGGCGGGTCGGCTCGCAGGTGGGCGAGGCCGGCCTGGCAGGCGCGCCCGTAGCCGGCGACCGGCTCGCCCACGACCACCGCTCCAAGCCCGCGCGCGACTCCGGCCGTCCCGTCCTGCGAGCCGTTGTCCACGACGACCACCTGCCGCAGCCTCCAGCCCGGTCCCTCCCGCGGCAGCGCCCGGAGCACGTGCGGCAGCGCCTCGGCCTCGTCGCGGGCCGGGATCAGGACGTCGAGCGAGAGCATGGATCCCCTTCACGCGCTCCCGTCTGGCGCGGGTCGGAACCGAGCCCGCCCCCTGCGCGGGGTGTGCGTCGAGGACGGCGCCGGGCGCGACGCGGGAGGCAGGGACGCCGGAGCGTCGCGCACGACGAGCGAGCGGAGGGCGGGATGCCCGAAGGGAGCGTCCTCCTCGACGCACACCTCGTGCAGGGGGCGGGCGCCCAGGGCGCGCCGAGCACGCTCGATCCCGCCGCGGTGCCGGTCAGCGCCGGTCCGCCTCCTTCGCCCTGCCGCGCACCGCGGCCTGCGCCGCCGCGAGCCGGGCGATCGGCACGCGGAACGGCGAGCACGAGACGTAGTCGAGCCCCGCGCGATGGCAGAACTCCACGCTCGCCGGGTCGCCGCCGTGCTCGCCGCAGATGCCGAGCTTGAGCTTGGCGCGCCCCTTGCGGCCCTGCTTCACCGCCATCTCCATGAGCGCGCCCACGCCCTCCTGGTCGAGCGAGACGAACGGGTCGTGCGGCAGCACCTTCTTCTCGACGTATTCCGGCAGGAATTTGCCCGCGTCGTCGCGCGAGAAGCCGAACGCCATCTGGGTCAGGTCGTTCGTGCCGAACGAGAAGAACTCGGCCACGCCGGCGATCTTCTCGGCGGTGACCGCCGCGCGCGGCACCTCGATCATGGTGCCGACCAGGTACTTCACCGTGACGTGCTTCTTCTTCATCGTCTCCTCGGCCACGCGGCGGACGATGGCGGCCTGGTCGGCCAGCTCCTGCACCGTGCCGACGAGCGGGATCATGATCTCGGGGATCACGGTGCCGCCCTTCGCGGTCACGTCGCAGGCCGCTTCGAAGATGGCGCGCGCCTGCATCTCGGTGATCGCGGGGTAGGTGATCCCGAGCCGGCAGCCGCGGTGGCCCAGCATGGGGTTGAACTCGTGCAGCTCCTCGACCCGCCGGAGCAGCTCGGGCATGCCCTTCTTGAGCTGCGCCACGGTGAGCCGGTAGCGCTTCGCCATGTCCTTCTTCTGCGCGGCGGTCGCGCGCGGGAAGCGGGCGATGTCCACCATGAGCTCCTCGCGTTTGGGCAGGAACTCGTGCAGCGGCGGGTCGAGCGTGCGGATCGTGACGGGATGGCCGTCCATGGCCTGGAACAGGCCGCGGAAGTCCGCGCGCTGGAACGGCAGCAGCTTCGCGAGCGCGCCCGTGTACTCGACCTTCGGGTGCGCGAGCTGGCGGCGCAGCGCGGCGATCTCGGTCCTGAGCGCCTTCTGATCGGACGGCGAGGCGCCGGCGAGCGCCTTCGTGCGCGCGTCGAGCTTGTCCTGGAGCGCCTTCGCCCGCGGCGCGGCGATGATCATGCGCACCACGTGCTCGAGCCGCTCCTCGGCGAAGAACATGTGCTCGGTGCGGCACAGGCCGATGCCCTCGGCGCCGAAGCTGCGCGCCTTCTTCGCGTCGCGCGGGATGTCGGCGTTCGCGCGCACGCCGAGCCGGCGGTGCCGGTCCACGATCGCCATGAACGCGGCGAACTCGCCGGACACCTCGGCCTCGATCGTGGGCACCGCGCCCTCGAGCACGCGGCCGGTGGAGCCGTCGAGCGTGATCCACTCGCCCTCCTTCACGACCACGCCGTCCACGCTCATGCGGCGGGCGTGCTCGTCCACGTGCACGGCGCCCGCGCCCGAGACGCACGGCTTGCCCATGCCGCGTGCCACGACCGCGGCGTGCGAGGTCATCCCGCCGGTGGCGGTGAGGATGCCCTGCGCCGCGTCCATGCCGTGGATGTCGTCCGGGGTCGTCTCCTTGCGGACGAGGATCACCTTCTGCTTCGCGCCGCCCCGCTCGGCCGCGGTGTCGGCGTCGAACACGGCCTGGCCCACGGCCGCGCCCGGCGAGGCGGCGAGCCCGGTGGCCAGGAGCCGCACCTTCGCCTTCGGGTCGAGCCGCGGGTGCAGGAGCTGGTCCAGCGAGTCGGGTTCCACGCGCAGGATCGCCTCCTCCTCGCTGATGAGCCCCTCGGCCACCATCTCCACGGCGATGCGCACGGCGGCCGCCGCGGTGCGCTTGCCGTTCCGCGTCTGGAGCAGGAACAGCCGGCCCTCCTGGATCGTGAACTCGAAGTCCTGGACGTCTCGGTAGTGCTGCTCGAGCCGGGAGGTGATGTCGCGGAGCTGGCGGTAGACCTCCGGCATCTCGCGCTCGAGCTCGGAGATCGGCAGCGGCGTGCGCACGCCCGCGACCACGTCCTCGCCCTGCGCGTTCGTGAGGTACTCGCCGTAGAAGTGGTTCTCCCCCGTGGATGGGTCGCGGGTGAAGCCCACGCCCGTGCCGCTCGTCTCACCCAGGTTGCCGAACACCATGGCCTGCACGTTCACCGCGGTCCCGAGGTCGTCGGGGATGCCGTTCTGGCGGCGGTAGTAGACGGCGCGGTCGTTGTCCCACGAGCGGAACACCGCGTCGCGCGCCATGGCGAGCTGCTCGCGCGGGTCCTGCGGGAAGTCGCGCCCCGAACGGGTGCGGACGAGCCGCTTGAAGTCCTGCGTGAGCTTCTCGAGATCGGCCGCGGTCAGCTCGGTGTCGAGCTTCACCCGGCGGCGCTTCTTCGCCGCGGCGATCACCTCCTCGAACTCGTGCTTCGAGAAGTCCATCACCACCGAGGCGAACATCTGGATGAAGCGGCGGTAGCAGTCCCAGGCGAAGCGCCCGTTGCCGGTCTTCGCCGTGAGGCCCTGCACCGAGCGGTCGGTCAAGCCCAGGTTGAGGACCGTGTCCATCATGCCGGGCATGGAGAACCTGGCGCCCGAGCGCACCGAGACGAGCAGCGGGTCCGATTCGTCGCCGAGGCGCTTGCCGATCGTCCGCTCGAGCCGCTCGAGCGCCGCGTCCTGTTCCGCCGGGAAGCCGTCCGGGAGCCCGCCGTGCGCCTGGTGGTGCCGGCAGACCGCGGTCGTGATGGTGAAGCCCGGAGGTACCGGGACGCCGGCGTTCGTCATCTCGGCGAGCCCGGCGCCCTTGCCGCCGAGCACGTCCTTCATGTCGCCGCGGCCCTCGGCGCGGCCGTCCCCGAAGAAGTAGACGAACCGCTCGCGGCCGCTCCCGGCCCCGGGCACGGCGCGCGCGGTCTCGCTCTCGATCGTGCTCATCCCGCCATCCTCCATGGAAGCGCCCGGCTCCGGCCGTGTCGCCGCGGCCGGCCGCGCCGGGCGCGGCTATTCGAGTCCGCGCACCTGTCCCAGCCGCACGATGGGCCGCCGGAACAGCGTGCTGTCCACCTCGCCGTTCACCGACACGCGCCGCAGCGTGAACCGCGACACCTCCTCGCCGTCCACCTCGCGCACCTCGCGCCGCGGCCACCAGATCCCGTCCACCTGCACGTACTCCGAGAGCCGCCGCCGGTCGCGCCACTCCCCTTGCGGCGAGGGGAGCTGCTCCACCGCGGCCACGCGGCGCGAGGCGCGGTCGAGCGAGAGTCGCGTGATGCCCGCCGCCGGCGAGGTGAACACGACGCGCTCGACCGTGCGTCCGTCGAGCTCGACCGAGTCCTGCGCCACGGGGTCGCTGCCCGGCGCGTTCGCGTCGCGCAGCAGGTGGACGAGGTCCGAGGCGAGGATGGCGCGCAGGGCCGCGAGCGCGGTGCTGTCCGCGGGCAGCAACGCCGCGGAATCCCCCGCCTGCGACAACGCCCAGCCGCGGTCGCCGTCCAGCACCTGCCGCAGCTCGAACTCGAGGAAGCGGGTGGTGTAGACGAGCCGCGCGGGGTCCGAGCGCAGCCAGCGGACCTCGCCGATGACCTCGCGGCCGCCGGGGCTCATGCGCAGCTCGCCGTCCAGGTAGCTCGTGCGCACGGCGCGCAGTCGCGCGCCGCCGTGGGCCGCGAGCGCCGCCTCCATGAGCTGGCGGCCGCGGCGGCGCTGCTCGGGGGTGACCGGCGCCTCGGCCGCGCGCGCGCGCGGTGCGTACTCGGCCGCCACCGTGTCCACGCGCCCGAGCGGCGCGAGCGCGGCGCGCATTCGGGCCGCCGGGCCGGCGAAGAGGAGCGTGCCTCCCCCGGCGAGCGCTCGCGCGGCCGGCGAGAGCGTGGCGGCCGCGAGCGAATCCGGCCAGGTCGCGAGGTGGTCCGCGGGGAGCCCGGCGGCGTCGCCCGCGAGCCACGAGGAGAGGAGCTGTCCGTGCGTCTCGAGCGTGAACGCCCACGCGCCGAGCGCGCGCCGGCGGAGCGCCTCGAGCCCCGCGCCTCCGGCGGGCCCCGCGCCGAGCGAGCGCACGGCGGAGCGCAGCCGTGAGCCCACCACGCCCGCGGACTCGGGCCGCGCGGTGGCGCTCACCATGAGCAGGCTGGCCTCCCGCGAGGGCAGGAGCGCCGCGCGCGCACCCTGCGGCAGCGCGCCGTCCTCGAGCGCCGTGGCGGCCAGCGACCAGCTCGCGAACCCGGGCTCGCCCCGCCCCGGGGCGAGCGCCAGCAGCCGTACCTCGGTGGCCGGGCTCCCGGCCAGGTCGAGCAGCAGGTTCCCGGTGCGCGGCGACGGCGGCGCGACCGGGGGCGGCGCGGCGCGCTTGGCACTCCAGCGCGCGAACCACTCCGCGGCCGCGGCGAACGCGCGCGAGGGCTCCACGTCGCCGGCGATCGCGAGCACCGCGCCGTCCGGCCGCCAGTGGTCGCGATGGAACGCGCGCACGTGGTCGCGGTCGGCGGCGAGCAGCGAGCCGAGCGTGCCGCGCGCGGGACGCGCGTAGGGGTGCTCGCCGAACGCGAGCGCCGCCGCGCGCTCGTCGGCCAGCGCCGCGGGGTTCTGCGCCTGCGCGCCGAGCTGCCCCGCGACCTGCCGGCGCACCGCCTGGAACGCCTCGTCCGAGAAGAGCGGGTTCACGACCACGTCGCTCACGAGCTCGAGCAGGCTCTCGAGCTCGGCCGCACGGCAACCCGCGGCCACCTGAGCCGCGTCGCGGCTCACCTGCACCGCGAACGAGGCCCCGAGCGTGTCGAGCTCGGTGGCGAGGTCGTCCGCCGAGCGCGACGTGGTGCCCTGGCGCAGGAGCTGGGCGGTGAGAAGGGCGATCCCCAGGCGCTCGTCCGGCTCGGCGCGCAGGCCGGCCGGCACCTGGAGCTGGATCTGGACGATGGGCAGCCCCGGACGCTCGAACACGACCACGCGCAGGCCGTTCGCGAGCGTGCGCGAGACGGGCGGCTCGAGCCGCGGCCCGGCGGAGCCGAGCAGGAGCAGCGCCAGCCCCCCGGCGAGGAGTCGCGCGCGCGGGCTCATCGCGCACCTCCCTCGGCGGCGGGCAGGATCCAGACCGTGGCTCGGGCCTGATCGGTCATGACGCGGGCCGCGGCGCGCCGTACGTCGGCGGCGGTGAGCCTGGCCATCGAGTCCCAGCGTGCGGCCGCGCGCGTTGCGTCGCCCGTGAGCATCTCGGCTTCGCCCAGCGCCTGGCCCCGCTGGCGGCTCGTCTGGAGCGCGAACGCGCTCCCGGCTCCCGCCTGGCGCCGGGCGCGAGCGAGCTCGAACGCCTCGAGCTCGCGCTGCACGGCCGCCCCGGCCGCATCCAGGAGCGTGCGCTCCACGGCCACCGAGTCGGCGCCGGGCGGAACCACGGCCAGCGTCCAGAGGAGCGAGCCGTCCCGCTGCGCGGCGAAGCCCGCCTGGGCCGCGACCGCGAGCTGCCACTCGCGGACGAGCGCGTCCGGGAGCCGCGCGCTCGCGCCGCCGCCGAGCCAGCTCGCGAGCAGCTCGAGCGCCGGCGCGTCGGGATCGCCCGCGCCGGGCCCGCGCCAGCCGACGAGGCAGAGCCGCGCCGGCGTCGCGAACCGCTCGCTCGTGCGGCGCACCGCGGCCGGCTCACGCGCCGCGGCCGCGGCCGGGGCGCTCCCGCGCGCGAGCCGGCCGAAGCGCTCGCGCACCGCCGCCAGCGCCGCCTCGGGCTCGAACGCCCCGGCCAGCGTGAGCACCGCGCCCGCGGGCGCGAACCGGGCGCGCCGCCACGCCTCGACGTCGGCGGGCCGGAGCGTCTCCGGGCCCGGGCCGGGGGGCGCTCCGGTCGCCTCGTACGGGTGCCCTGGCCACGCCGCCGCCCACAGGCTCGCGAGCCCGTGCGCGACGGGGGCTCGCTCCCCGCGTGCGGCCTCGGCGCGGAGCGCGGCCCGCTCGCTCGCGAGCGCCGCCCCGGTCACCGGCCGCCCGGGCAGCCGCGAGGCGAGGAAGGCGAGCGCGTCGTCCAGCGAGCCGGCCGGCACGGTGGCCGAGAGCGCCGTGTAGTCGGGGGTCACGACGAGACTGCCGCTCCCGCCCACGGCGGTGAGCGGGGCGAGCGGCTCGGCCTCGCCGTTCCGGAACGTCACGCGCGCCGCGACCACGGCCAGGCCCGACTGCGCGGAGCGCTCGTGGCGGCGGCCCGCGGGCAGCCAGAGCGCTGCATCCACGGTGAGGGCCCCGGGGTCGGGTGCGAGCACGACGCGCAGCCCGTTCGGGAGTGTCACTCGCGTGGCTTCGAGGCCGGCGCCGCTCGCCGGAGCGGTCAGGAGCAGCGCGCCGAGGAAGGCTCCGGCGATGCGTGCGGGCAGGCGGGATGCGAGGGGCGGGGTCATGGGCTCCGGGGGATAGTCGGGCTTCAGCGCAGCACGACGACGCGCGTGGCGCGACGATCGCCGAACCCGTCGAGGGCGAGGAAGTAAAGGCCCGGCGCGAGCGCGCGGCCGCGCCCGTCGTCACCGTGCCAGGGGATGGTGAGCTGCGAACCCGGGGCGAGGTCTCCCGACGCGAGGTCGCGCACGAGCCGCCCGCCCGAATCGTAGACGCGCAACCGGTAGCGCTCCGCGGGCCTGCCGGCGCCGAGGCTCAAGCGCACGGAGGTGGCGGCACCGGCCCGGAGCGGATTGGGCCCGGCGAGCGCGAGCGCGAGCGGCCCGTCCGGGTCGGGAACGCCGAGCGTGTCCGGCACGTAGCGGAGTGCGGCGAGCCCGTCCGGGATGCCCCAGCCGGTGAGCGTGTCCGGAGAACCCGCGCGCGACGCGGTGGCTTTCAGCGCCTCCACGATCCACACCGCGGGCCAGCCCGGACGCGCCTGCATCAGGCACGCGGCGAGACCGGCCACGAGTGGCGCCGAGAACGAGGTGCCGCTCGCGCGCGTGTAGGCGTTCGGGTTCCCGTCGGGAGAGGCGATGAGCACCTGCACGCCCTGGGCGGCCAGGTCGGGCTTGATGCGCCCGTCCACGGTCGGGCCCTTGGACGAGAACGACGCCCGCACGCCGAAGGAGTCCACGGCCGCGATCGCGAGCACGCTGTCGCCGTGCGCGTCGGCGGGGGCCCCCACCTTGCGGCCGACAGCCGGGTTGTTGCCGTCGTTGCCCGCCGAGACCACGACCAGGATCCCCTTCGCGGCCGCGATCTCGGCGGCCCGCGTCACGATGCTCGTGTGCCCGTCGAGCATGGCGTAGGTGAGGTCGGTCCCGGCGCTGTCCGGGAACAGGTTGTACCCGAGCGACGAGCTGATGAGGTCGCAGCCGAGCGAGTCCGCCCATTCGGCGCCCATGGCCCAGTAGACCATCTCGATCGGCTTCTCGCTCAAGCCGTCCTCGGTGCGCCCGAGCGAGAGGTTCGCGCCGTGGGCCGGGCCCAGGTAGCGGCCTGGGGCGTTGCCGGCGAGCGCGCTCAGCACCTGCATGCCGTGCGAGAAGTAGGGCGCCATGCCCGGCGAGGTGTCCTGGACGCTCGAGACGCCGCGGATGAAGTCGCGGGTGCGGCCGCCGCCCACGACGATGGTGCGCAGCGCCTCGTGCTTCCGGAAGTAGTTGAAGCCGTCGTCGAGCACGCACACGCCGATGCCGGTGCCGATCCAGCCCGAGTCGTGCACCGCGGGCACCTGGAGCCGCGCGAGCTGGGTGGCGCTCTGGCCGGCGTCCACGAGCGCCCGGGAGGCCCGCGCCTCCCGGCGGGCGGACGGCGGCGCGCCGACGGGCGGCCCCGCGCCGTCAGGCAGGAGCGGATCGCGCGCGCGCGGCGCGGCCCGCTCGACGGGCGCCACCCGGCGCACGAACGGGAGCGCCGCCAGCTCGCCGAGCAGCGGACCTGCGGCGCGCACGGCCACGCGGTTGAACCAGCGCGACTGCCCGTACACGGCGAGGCCGCGGGCCTCCAGCGCGCGCACGTAGGCCGGTTCGAGCGGCAGGTCCAGCCAGTCCACGAGCGGCCTCACGCCGGCCCGAAGGCGCCGGCGGCGCGCCTCGGGCGTGAGCCGGCGCTCGGCCTCGGCGAGCCGCTCCGCCAGGTCCGCGGGGCCGCGCTCGCCCTTGTCGGCGAACTCGACCCACACGGGCACCGGCTCGGCGCCGGGAAGCGCCGCGGCGGCGAGACGCGGGTCCAGCCGGCCCGCCCCGGGCGGGCGGTCGCCGGGCGCGGCCATGGCCGCACTCCAGGTCCAGGCGAGGAGCAGCGCGCAGGGGAACGGACGCATGAGAGACATTCTAACCCGGCCCGCGGCATCCTTCAGGCGCCAGTCCCTCCCGCCACGCCGATCCCGACCCGCGCCTCGAGCCAGCCCACCTGGTCCCCGGCGGCGTCGTGGACCGGGGGCCGGCGCTGGCACGCGAGCGCCGGCGCCTCCTCCGCGTGCAACACTCCCAGTTGGAGCAGCAGTTCCACCGCGGCCGGGCCGAGCGCCCGCATGGCGCCGTCCTCGCACTTGACGGCCACTCCGAGGCTCCGACCGGGGTCGGCCACGAGCAGCAGCCCCTCGGCGCCGCTCTTCGCCAGGACTCGGCCGGAGGTCGCGAGCATGACGTCGGTGGCGAGCCGGCCGCGACCCTCGACCACCACCGGATGCGCGGTCATCGCCCGTCCGATCCGCTCGAGGCAGCGCGCGCGCGCGTCCCCCGGCCGGGCCATGGCCGCGGCGAGGCGCGCGTAGCCGAGCGCCATGGCCTCGAGGGGAAGGCCGAACACCGGAACGCCGCAGCCGTCCACGCCGATCAGCACGGACTCGGCGGGCACGCCGCAGCACTCGGCCACCGTGCGCAGGAGCAGATGCTGGAGCGGGTGGTCCGCGCGCTCGTAGCCCCCGAGCGGCCAGCCCTCGGCGCGCGCGAACGCGAGCATCGCCGCGTGCTTGCCGGAGCAGTTGTTGTAGATCGGGCCGCGACGGGCGGGCTCGCGCCGGACCTCCTCGAGCGCCTCGGGATCCAGCGGCTCGTGGTAGCCGCACGCGAGCCTCGACGCCGGGACGCCGGCGCGGTCCAGCAGTCCCTGGACGAGCGCCAAGTGCTCGCGGCTGCCCGAGTGCGAGGCGGCCATGATCGCGAGCTCGGCCTCGCTCGCGCCCAGCGCGTCGGCGTGCCCCCGCTCCACGAACGGCAGCAGCTGGAACGGCTTCGCCGCCGAGCGGAACGAGGTGACGCGTGCCGCGTGGCCGCTCGCGGCCCGGGGTCGGCCGGCCGCGTCCACCGCCGCGCACTCCACGCGGTGAAGCGACTCCTCGATCGGCCCGCGCCGCACGACCACCTCGGTTCGCAGGTGCATGGCGGTGGCGGTCCCCGGTCGGTGCTCCGCGGCCGGGCGCGGACCTAGCCCGACCTATTCATGAGCCCGCCGCCTGCGAGCGCGGTCTGCACACCATCCGCTGCGTCGTCCGTCCGGCCGCTTCCTCGACGTGTCCACCGACACGACTGCGTCGCGGCCGGCCGA
>Ga0187893_10002448_pt1 | contig 40782 bp, 21 predicted proteins | sample MA1701074metaG_FD_139574 | JGI IMG/M metagenome (GOLD analysis project Ga0187893, IMG submission 139574) | White microbial mat communities from a basaltic lava cave in the Kipuka Kanohina Cave System on the Island of Hawaii, USA - MA170107-4 metaG ...
ACACTGGAGCCGGTGGCAGTTGATGAAAAGGCGCTCAACGGGTTTGTAGGGCGCGAATGCCCCGCTGCGGGGTTTCGCGCCGCCGTCGGCTATCGGGGCGCCGTCAAGGCAAAAGGACACGGCACGAAACCGCAGCCCTCCGCAGACTGCGGGCTGGGCATTCGCGCCCTACAACCACGCGGTATCGCTCTGCATGGCTCCAGTATCAAGATGCGCCCCGCGAAGTTCGATGCGCCAAAGAAAGATTGCACGACGCGGATCCTTTGCCATACGCTGCGGACACGATTCGCCATGAACGGAAAAAAATGCGACATCGGCATCGTCGGCCTCGGCGTGATGGGAAGCAATCTCGCGCTGAACATCGCCGACCACCATTTCTCCGTCGCCGCCTACAACCGCGACGCGGCGCGGGCGCGGGAGTTTCTCAGGGAAGCGGGCGCGAGCGAGGTTGTGGTCTGCGGCAGTCTCGGTGAATTGGCCGCCTCGGTGCGGGAACCGCGCGCCGTGATGTTGATGGTGACAGCGGGCGCGGCGGTGAAGGCGGTCGCGGAAGAGTTGCTGCCGCATTTGAAAAAGGGCGATGTGATTGTGGACGGCGGCAACTCCTTCTATAAGGACACCGATCTGCGCGAACAATATCTGAAGGGAAAAGGAATTCATTTCATCGGTTGCGGCGTTTCGGGCGGCGAGGAAGGCGCGCGGCACGGAACGAGCCTGATGCCAGGCGGCGAGCGGGAAGGGTATGAGCGCGTGCGCCCTGTTTTCGAGGCAATCGCGGCGAAAGTCGGGAAGGAGCCGTGCGTCGCGTATCTCGGACGCGGGGCATCGGGGCATTTCGTGAAGATGGTGCACAACGGCATCGAATACGGCGTCATGCAACTCATCGCCGAGACCTACGATTTGATGGCGCGCGGCTTGGAGATGAAAAATTCCGACATCGCGCGCCTGTTCGAGCAATGGAACAGGAAGGAACACAGTTCCTACCTCATCGAAATCACCGCAAAGGTGCTCGCCCACGTGGACAAAAAGTCGGGCGACTGGCTGGTGAATCTCATTCAGGACGTCGCACGACAGAAGGGAACAGGCATCTGGACTTCGGCGAGTGGACTCGAACTACAGTGTCCAGTGCCGACGATTGACGCCGCCGTGGCGATGCGGCACCTCTCGGTGTGGAAAAACGAGCGCGACCTTGCGAGTCGTCAGTTGAAGTGGCCTCATCACTTTCGCGGCGAGCGCGAGCCGTTCATCACGCAGCTTGGCAACGCGCTTTACGCCGCCACGATCATCACCTACGCGCAGGGGATGTCGCTGCTGGCGGCGGCGTCACAGTTTTACAAGTATGACTTGAACCTCGCCGACGTCGCGCGCATCTGGCGGGGCGGTTGCATCATCCGCGCGGCGTTGCTCGATAAAATCCGAGTCGCCTACAAGGCGCGACCCGATTTGCACAATCTTCTGATGTCTCCGCAATTCGGCGCCGAGTTGATGGCGCGGCAGAGCCACCTCAGGAACGTCGTCGGCAAAACCGTGCACCTCGGCATTCCAGCGTCCGCCTTCGCCGCGAGCCTCTCCTACTTCGACGCCTACCGATCCGCGAGGCTGCCCGCCAACCTGATTCAGGCGCAACGCGATTACTTCGGCGCGCACACCTACGAACGCATTGACCAGAAGGGGACGTTTCACACGAAGTGGGATTGAACGCTCATGGAACGAGCAACCAAACCGCCGCCAACCGCGCTCGTCGTCTTCGGCTCGTCGGGCGACCTGACACGCCGCAAGGTGGCGCCCGCGCTTTACAACCTGTTTCTTGACGGGCTGTTGCCTGAGCCGTTCGCCATTGTCGGCGCGGCGCGGTCAGCGATGAGCGACGCGGAATTCCGCGCCCAATTGCGGGAGGGCGTTGACCGATTTTCGAGGCGCGGAAAATCGCGCGACGACGACTGGCGGAAATTCGAGCAGACAGTCAGTTACTGCGCCGTGGATTATTCGCAGGCTGGTTTCCTCGGCGCGATTGAATCCAAGCTCGATGCGCTGGACAAATCCTGGGGCGCGCAGGCGAACCGCGTCTTCTATCTCGCCACGCCGCCGCAGGGGTTTGAACCGATTGTTTGCGAACTCGGCGCGGCAAAACTCAACCGCGACCGCGCGCGGGCGCGCGTGGTGGTGGAAAAACCATTCGGGCACGATCTGGAATCGGCGCGCACGCTCAATGGGGCGCTGGTGGACGTGTTCCGCGAATCGCAGATTTACCGAATTGACCATTACCTCGGCAAGGAGACGGTGCAAAACATCCTGGCGTTCCGTTTCGCCAACGCAATGTTCGAGCCGATCTGGAACCGACGCTACATCGAGCACGTCCAGGTCACGGTCGCTGAAACACTGGGTGTCGGGACGCGCGGCGGATTTTACGACAACACAGGCGCGTTGCGTGACATGCTTCAAAATCATCTGATGCAAATCCTCTGTCTCACGGCGATGGAGCCGCCCGTGGCGTTTGAAGCCGACGAAACCCGCAACAAGATGACGGACGTGCTGCGCGCCGTCCGCCAAATCCCGCGCGGAAAAGTCGGCGAATTTGCCGCGCGCGGTCAATACGACGCGGGTGACGTGGACGGCGCCGAAGTGAATTCGTATCGCTCCGAAAAAGGCGTCGCGCCCGATTCCCCGACGGAAACGTTCGCCGCCGTGAAGCTGCACGTGGACAACTGGCGGTGGCACGGTGTGCCGTTTTACCTGCGCACGGGCAAACGTCTCGCGGCGGGCGCGTCGGCGGTGACGATCCAGTTCAACCCCGTGCCGCACCAGGCGTTCGAGGCGTGCCAGGGCGACTGGCTGCAAAATTCGCTGACGATCCACATCCAGCCCGAGCAGCGCATCACGCTGCGGTTCCAGGCGAAACAGCCAGGCGCGCCGTTCTGCATGATGCCCGTCGAGATGCGTTTCAATTACGCCGACCATTTCGAGTCGCCGTCGCCTGAAGCCTACGAGACGCTGCTGCTCAACGTGATGGAAGGCGACGCGACGCTGTTCATGCGCGCCGACCAGGTGGAAGCGGCGTGGCGGATCGTCGCGCCAGTCCTCGAAGCGTGGCGCGAGCCGCCCGATGATTTCCCGAATTATCGCGCGGGCAGTTGGGGTCCGAAATGCGCGGATCAATTGCTGGCGCGCGACGGTCGTTGCTGGCGCAACCCGCGCGGGAAGTGACGAACGCAGGCGACAGGAGCGGCGCGCGTAATCGCGAGTCCGAACGCGGACGTTTCTTTCCGAGTGCGCGTCTTGAGAAATCGTGGCAATCTCTGCGCGCCTGATGAATGACACGTCGCACATCACCTTCCTGCAAGACCTCGCGGTTGTCATGATCGCGGCGGCGGTGGTGACGCTGTTGTTTCACATCATCCGCCAGCCCGTCGTGCTCGGCTATCTGCTGGCGGGACTCATCATCGGACCGCACACGCCGCCGTTTCCGCTGATTCACGACGAACACAGCATCCGCACGCTTTCGGAACTCGGACTCATTCTGCTGATGTTCAGTCTCGGCATGCATTTCAGCCTGCGCCAGCTCAAGCGAGTGGGCGCGACGGCGGCGATTGCGGCGGTGCTGGAAATTCTGCTGATGTTCTGGGTCGGCTACGAGGTTGGGCGGTTCTTCGGCTGGCGGACAATGGACAGCATTTTTCTCGGCGCCATGCTTTCGATTTCGTCCACGACCATCATCGTCAAGGCGCTCGGCGACCTCGGCAAATCGAAGGCAAAATTCGCGCAAATCATCTTTGGCATCCTCATCATCGAGGACCTCCTCGCCATCGCGATGATCGCGCTGCTTTCAGGAGTCGCGACGACAGGCGAACTGGCGGCGGGCGAAATCCTGAGAACCACGGGGCGCATCACGATTTTTCTCAGCGTCGCGCTCGTGCTGGGACTCATCGCCGTGCCGCCGCTGCTGCGGGTCGTGGGGAAATACAAGAGCGACGAAATGCTGCTCATCACCGTGCTCGGTCTGTGTTTCGGCGTCGCGCTGCTGGCGGTGAAACTCGGCTACAGCGTCGCGCTCGGCGCGTTCGTCATCGGCACTATCGTCGGTGAAGCGCGCGAAATCGGGAAAATCAAACTGCTCACCGAGCCCGTGCGCGACATGTTCAGCGCGATTTTCTTCGTCGCCATCGGGATGATGATTGACCCGAAACTGCTGGCAGAACACTGGCTGCCCATCGTGATCCTCACCGTCGCGGTCGTCGTCGGCAAGGTCTTGACGTGCTCGTTCGGCACGTTCATCGCGGGGCACGACACGCGCACGTCGCTGCGCGTCGGGATGGGGTTGGCGCAAATCGGCGAATTTTCGTTCATCATCGCGTCGCTGGGACTGTCGTTGAAAGTCACGAGCGATTTTCTCTATCCGATTGCGGTGACCGTATCCGCCATCACGACGCTATTCACGCCGTATCTCATCCAAAGCGCCGACGGGATGGTCGCGTGGTTCGACCGCGTGGCGCCGAAATCCTTCGTCGCGTATCTGGAACTTTACAGCCGCTGGGTCGAACGCATCCGCGGCGCGCGCAGCAAACCAGGACGGAAATTGCTTTGGAAATGGTTCGGACAGATGGCGCTCAATGTTGCGATCGTCACGGGCATTTTCATTGCGGCGGCTTACGCCCCTCCGTTCATCGAAAACTGGCTGCCGAATCTGCCGCAATGGCTCGGCGGCGCGAAGAGCCTCGCGTGGCTGGGCGCGTCGGTGCTGGGATTGCCTGGCGTCATCGCCATCCTGCGCAAACTGCAGGCGTTTGCGCTGTTGCTGGCTGAAATGAGCGTGAACCCCAATCGGGCGGGCAAAAACGCGGCTGCGATCCGTGGCATCATTTCGCGCACCGTGTTCATCACGGGCATCATCGTGCTTGGCTTGTGGGTGCTTGTCGTCAGTTCACCGTTCCTGACATCGCTGACCGCGCTCTCCGTGTTGCTCGTCATCATCGGCATCGTCGCGGGGTTGTTCTGGAGATTTTTCATCTCGATCCACGCCAAGGCGCAGGTCGCATTGCGCGAATCGCTTGCGGAAAATCCGCCGCCGTCCGCGCACGAGCTGCCGCTGCCGCACGTGCTGAAGGGCGCGGAACTGGAAATTGTCACACTGCCGCCGAACTGCGCCGCCGCGGGCAAGCTCATCCGCGAACTCGCGCTGCGCACGCAAACGGGCGCGAGCATCGTCGGCATCGAACGCCCCGACGCAACCATCATCAACCCAAGCCCTGAGGAGGAATTGCATTCGGGCGACCAGCTTTTCCTCCTCGGCACCCGCGAACAGTTGGAAGCCGCGCGAGCCTCGTTGTGCGGCGAAAAAACTTTGTAAAAAAACTTCGTGTCTTTGTTTCATCGTGATTAAATCGTCGCAATGAACGCGCTTGATACCCGCAGACTCGGCTGGACTGATTTGAATCTCACCGTCATCGGTCTCGGCACGTGGGCGATTGGCGGCGGCGGGTGGAAGTTTGGTTGGGGAGCGCAGGACGACAAGGAGTCCGTCGCGGCGATCCATCGCGCGCTCGACTTGGGCATTAACTGGCTCGACACCGCGGCGGTTTACGGGTTGGGGCATTCGGAGGAGGTTTGCGGACGCGCGCTGACGGGGATGAAACGCAAGCCGATCATCGCAACGAAGTGCAGCCGCAAATGGACGCCCGACGGCTCGCCTTACGGTTGCTTGAAAAAGGAAAGCGTTCGCGAGGAGATCGAAGCGAGCTTGCGTCGTTTGAAAGTGGACGTGATTGATCTGTATCAGGTGCATCGCGGCGAACCCGACGAAGACATTGAAGAAGGGTGGGGCGAAATCGCGCGCGCCATCAAGGCGGGCAAGATTCGTTACGCGGGCGTTTCCAATTTCACCGTCGCGCAGATGAAACGCATCCAGCCGATTCATCCCATCGCCTCCATCCAGCCGAATTACTCAATGCTCGTGCGCGACATCGAAAGCGAAATCCTGCCATTTTGCGCGGCGAACAAGATCGGCGTCGTCTCCTACAGTCCGATGTTAAAGGGGTTGCTCACTGGGAAAATGACGAAAGAGCGAATCGCGCAACTCCCTGCCGACGACCATCGTCGCTACGACCCGCGTTTCAAGGAGCCGCAGTTGTCGGCGAATCTCGCGCTTGTCGAACGGCTGCGCCCCATCGCGATGAGGCACGGCAAAACCGTTGCGGAACTCGCCATCGCGTGGGTATTGCGCCGCGAAGAAATCACGAGCGCCATAGTAGGCGCGCGGCGTCCGTCGCAAATCGAGGAAACCGTCGGCGCGGCGGAGTTGAACTTGAGCAAGGACGAACTCGCCGCAATTGACGCGTCGCTCCAAGAGCGGACTCGTAAACTCAATAATAAATAGCTGGTGGGGTGGGCGTCCCGCCTGCCTTTCCATTCAAAAGCACAGGCGAGACGCCTATGCCGCCATTGATATGTTATCAGAAGAGGACTTCATGAAACTCAAACGAGTGCCTCCCCTCGCGCGCACACTCACCCTGCTCGCGCTTTCCGCGCTCCCACTCACTTCGCCTTACGCCGCCGACGGCGACAAACCGAAACCGCCCGCGCAACCCGACAACGGTCCTGGCAGCAGGGATTACAAACACGCCACCTTCACCGTGAAATCCTTCGGGCAGGGCGCGACGCAGTATTGGATTTACCAGCCTGCCGAGCCGACGCCCAAGAGCGCGCCGCTCATCGTGTTCAACCACGGCTGGATTGTGACCGACCCGTGGGTTTATTCGGCGTGGATTGAGCACATCGTGAAACGCGGCAACATCGTCGTCTATCCGCGTTACCAGGAAAACGTGATGACGCCGCCGCAACAATTCGCGAAGAACGCCATCATCGCCGTCAAGGACGCCATCGCGCGGATGGAAGTGGAGGACGGTTATGTGCGCCCCGACCTCGACAAGTTCGCCATCGTCGGGCACAGCGCGGGCGGGTTGCTCAGCGCGAACCTGGCGGCGCTGGCGAAGGAATCGAAACTGCCCGTGCCGCGCGCGGTGATGCCCGTGCAGCCAGGGCGCACGGACGTGAACAGCCCGAACTTTGGTTTTGTGCTGGAAGACCTCAGCAAGATTCCCGCGCAAACGCTGTTGCTCTGCGTCGCAGGCGACAAGGACAACGTGTGCGCCGACACCGACGCGAAGAAAATCTTCAAGGCGGCGACGGAAATTCCCGCCGAAAACAAAAATCTCGTGATGTTCATTTCCGATGACCACGGTTACCCGCCGCTCAACGCGACGCACATGTCGCCTGTCGCGTTCGATGAGAAAAAGGAATTCGATTCTGAGCCGTCGAAGGGGCAGCAAGCCAACGGGCAACCCAATCCCGCAGCGAACAACCCGATGGGCGGGTTTCCGCTGATGGCGTTGATGAGCGGCGACATGACCGCCGTGAAGGAATTTCTCAAGACCGACGCGGGCAGGGAATTCCGCAAGGGAATGGTCAACCTGCCGATTTACTCCGACCTCGTGGATTCCATCAACGCGCACGATTACTACGGTTACTGGCGACTGTTCGACGCGCTGTGCGACGCCGCGTTTTACGGCAAGAACCGCGACTCCGCCCTCGGCAACACCGAGAAGCAACGCTTCATGGGCAAATGGAGCGACGACACGCCCGTGAAAGAGTTGCAGGTGATTGAGAAGCCATAGGACAAAATACTGTCGTTACGAAATTTCAAGCTGTCGAAATTCGCCTGTCTGGATTTCTAGGACTGCTTTTTGAATTTGCGTTGCCGCTGCCTGAATGCGCCGCAAGTCGTTTGTCGAGAGTTGCAGAATCGGCAGACGGCGATTCGCGAGATTCTGTTGGTAGCGAATGTTCTGGTCCGTCGTGATGATCAAATCGAACTCGCCTTCTGCCTGACGAATCAGTTCACCGTTCTTAATGCCACCCCAGCCGCGTTGCTGTGCCGTCGTGCATTCGTGACCAGTGAGAAATCGGTGCATCGGCCACGGCACGCATTCGTCGAGCAGAATTTTCATGCAGCAGGGCGTGCCAGCAATGTTGATTCAGAAATCTCCAATACCTTGCGCGCCTTCTCCCGCGTCACTGATGGGAAACATTCCAGAAATTCCTCCAGCGTGTAATTGTTCTCCAGATATTCAAACAACGTTTTCACGGGCACGCGCGTTCCCTTGAACACAGGCGTTCCGCCCAAAATTTCGGGGTCAACCGTGATGAGTTCGCTGGCTTTCACGCGCACATCCTAACACGCATTTACCTACGCGCAAGGCAACGCTTCATGGGCAAATGGAGCGACGGCACGCCCGTGAAAGAGTTGCAGGTGGTTGAGAAGCCGTAGGTCAGGCGGCGACCGCTTCGTGCTTTAACACGAGCAGTTCGGCGCGTTTCAATTCTTCGACCGCAACGGTGCGCCCATTGGCATCAAGAAATTCCACGAGAAAGGCATTGGGGGACAGCACTTCCACCACTGTGCCGACTTGCCCCGCCACCAATTTTTCGGCGGGCTTGTCAGCCAGCAGCGCGACGACATCCAACAATTTTACAGTCGTTTTTTGCACGGCAGTTTATAGCACATAACAGGTCACCAAGCGAGGCGTATTCTCGTCGGTTCGGACGATCCAAACGCTTCGCACGTTCGCCGTCTTGTTCTGATGAGTGAGTGTAAAATCCATTACATGAAGTTGCCCGTGACTCGTTTTCTTCCCGAGCACGCAATCATGGTGCTGAGCGGCTTCCAATAACCGCTCGCGCAACCATTCAGCGTCGTCAGCCGCCAAACCCAAAGCAGATTGAAAAACTCGCGCCTTGTGTTTGCCGTCTTTGTGGTCGGCGCTCAAACTATAGTCACGGAGCTTGGCAATCTCGACAACGGCTCGCTCAGCGTTTGGCAGTTTCATTGGTTCACAGAGTCGGCGGATATTAGGGAGCGGAAGCATCCGCGTCAATCAACCGCGCCGCGCGGCAACGCTTCATGGGCAAATGGAGCGACGGCACGCCCGTCAAAGCGTTGCAGGTGATTGAGAAGCCGTGATGAAATGTAGTCGCAGGCTTCAGCCTGTGGTTGGATTCACGCACCCGTAAAGGGTGCGACTACACTTCAGCGCGCCCAGTCCCGCAGGGCGGGACGCCTTACCCGCCTTGCAACGCCCTCCGCACCAACTCCTCCACATTCGCTTTTGCTCCGATGGCGGCGCGGGCTTTTTGGACGGCGGCGCGGGCGTCGTTTTGTTTGAAGCCGAGTGAGATGAGGGCGAGGACGGCGTCGTGGGCGAGGCGTTCCTCGGGGGTGGGGGCGCGTTTCTCGCTCGCGGCTTCCCATTCGCCCGCCGCGCCGATTTTGTCCTTCAACTCGACGATGATGCGTTCGGAAGTTTTCTTGCCGACGCCGCGAATCTTGGAGAGCGTCGCCGTGTCGCCGCTCGCCACGACGCCCCGAAACGCGGCGGTGGAAATGCCGTTGAGAACATTGAGCGCCATCTTCGGTCCGATGCCGCTGACATCGAGCAGCATCCGAAACGTCTCGCGCTCGTGTTCGGTGAAAAATCCGTAAAGCCGTTGCGAGCCGTCCTGTCCGCTGAAGTGATGATGGATGAGCAGGCGCACGTCGCCGTTCTGGTGGTCGGCGATCTTGGAATACGTCGAGAGCGGGACGAGAACTTCGTAACCGACGCCGCCCGCGTCCACGACGGCGCGCGCGGGGGTCAGTTCCGTCAGCTTGCCGTGGAGAAAGGAAATCATTGGCGCGGAGTCTAGCCATGAACCTCGACAAAGCGCGAGAGCAATTGTCGGGGAACAGAAATTCCCCAAATTGGAGGGACGCGCTCTGTCGCGTCCGATTCGCCAATGCCGTCACGACGGAGCGTGACCCTCCAACTCGCTCTGCGTCAATCTTCTGAATCAAAATGGGGAAGTTCTGAAAAAGTTCGACTTCATGGCGTTGAGGATTATTCTGTGAGCAGTTCTCCTGTCTGGGGGAGCGAATCACGGGTGCGTTATGAAGAAATCCGTTGGCGTGTTGCTCTTGTGCCTCTCGTTTGCTGTCCTGGATGTTTTACAATTGTGTGGAGCATGGGCGGGCGCGCCCGCTGACGCGAACTTCACCGAGTCCGTCGTGGTGAACGACCCGACCAACCTCGGCAATGCGACGGGAATGGCGTGGGCGCCCGACGGCTCGAACCGCCTTTTCATCACGCGCAAGGACGGGCAGGTGCGCATCGTGAAAAACGGCGCGTTGCTGGCGACGCCGTTCGCGACCATCAGCCCTGTGTTCACCAACAACGAGTGCGGGGTGATTGGGATGTGTTTCGACCCGAACTTTGTGGTGAACCGTTACGTTTATTTCTTCGTGACGGTTTCCAACACCGAACAGCAAATCATCCGCTACACCGACAGCAACGACACAGGCATCAACAAGACCGTCATTCTGGCAAATCTGCCGACGGTCGGCGAAAACCACGACGGCGGCGCGGTCGGATTCGGTCCCGATGGAAAACTTTACTGGGCGATTGGCGACCAGGGCAACGGCACGGGCGTGGACGCCGACCTGACATCGCTCGCCTCCAAAATCGGGCGCGCCAATCCCGATGGCACGGTGCCGCTGGATAATCCGTTTTTTGACAATGCGGGCACGAACAACGACTACATCTGGGCGCGCGGGTTTCGCAATCCGTTCACGTTCGCATTCCAGCCAAAGACGGGAAAGTTGTGGGTCAATGATGTCGGCACGCTTTACGAGCAGTGTTTCATCGTCAATCGGGGCGACCACGCGGGCTGGAACGATTACGAAAATAATCAACCCGCAGGATTCATCACGCCCGTCATCGTATATCGCACGAACGGGACGGACACGCGGATGATTGCCGCCAACGGCGCGGTGCGCAACGGCAACGTCGTGACGTTCACCACGACGGCGGCGCACGGGTTCCGCAAGGGCGGAAAAATCACAGTGAGCGGCGTCGGCACCACGAGTTTTAACGGCTCGTTTTACGTGGCGTCCGTCACGGGCACCAACAGTTTCATAGTCAACCAGGCGGGTCCAAATGAAACGAGCGGCGGCGGCAGCGCCGTCACTCAAAACCTCGGCGGCGCGATGACGGGCGGGACTTTTTACGACAGCACTTCGTGGCCCGCGGCGTATCAGGGGAATTTCTTCTTCGGCGATTACAGATCGCACCGAATCATGCGCGCCACGCTCGACGCGAACAACGAAGTGACCAGCGTGGATTATTTCGTGAGCGGCGTCACGCTTTGCGTGGACATGGCGGTCGGACCCGACGGCGCGCTTTATTATATCGGCGTGCTCAACGGCATTTTGTATCGGCTCGCATACAACGGCGCGGAGCAAAACCTGATTGTCTCGCCGACAGGTTTGAACATGAGCGAAAACGGCACGGCTGTTTTCACCGTGCGTCTGGCGCAAGCGCCCGCGTCCACACTTACGGTCAGCATTATACGCACGGCGGGCGATTCGGATGTCACAGTTACCAGCGGCGCGACTTTGACCTTTACACCGACCAACTACGCGACTCTGCAATCCGTAACGTTGACTGCGGCGGAAGACGCGGACTCGGTGAATGACGCTGCGACTTTTTCCGTTTCGGCGTCGGGACTGACCACGCAGGAAGTGTGCGTCAACGTCGTTGACAATGAACCATCAAACGACCAATGCGCGGGCGCGATTGCGTTGACCAACGGCGTGACGATGACGATGAGCACCGCCGCGGCAATGTCCACGGGCGACCCTGAACCAACGTGCGAGGATAATTTTGGCAAGGGCGTCTGGTTCTCGTTCACGCCCGCAGCCGATGGATTGGTGACCATCAGCACGGACGGCAGCAGCTTCGACACGGTGTTGCAGGTGTTCACGGGCAGTTGCGCGACTCTCACCGCCCACTACGCGGGATGCGACAACGACGGAGGCGAGGGTGCGCGCTCACTCGTCAAATTGAACGGCGTGGGCGGCGTGACGTATCGGATTCTCGCGGGCGGACGTGCTGGCGCGTCGGGCACGTTGCACATTAGGGCGACGCTGGGCGGGATGCCCGATTTAATCACGTGGGGTCCCTCCATCAATCCGCAGATTACGGAGCAAACGTTTCCGCCTGGCTATTGCGCCATCGTGGACGGTTGCATTGTCGCGGGCACGCGGAGGCTTATTCGTTTCACGACGGAGGCTCGCAACGTCGGGAGCGCCGACCTCGCCGTGGGCGATCCCACCAACAACCCGTTATTTTACTTCAACCCATGCCGCTCGCGTTTTCACTTCGCGGGGTTCGCGCAACACGAACTGCTCAACGGCAGCGGCTCGCTTGTGGCGGGCGGAAACAAAGTCAGCTTCTGCATCACGGAAAGCACGGCTTGGGACGCGGGCGCTCCGACTCGGCGTTACAACTGTTCGTTCCAGGGAATCCAGCCAGGCTGGGCGGACATTTACGGGCCTACGCTTGATTGTCAGTGGGTTGACATCACGGGCGTGGCGGGCGGCACCTACACCTTGCGCGTCACCGTCAATCCCGACCAACTGTTGCCCGAATCGAATTTCAACAACAACACCGCCAGTGTCTCGGTCTTCATCCCGTTCACGCCCGCCAACGATTTGTGCGTTGGCGCGATTCCCATTTCAAGCGGCGCGACCGTCACCACCAACACCAGCACCGCGACGACGGGCGGCGACCCGTCCGTGGATTGTGGAACGCTGACGAAGGGGTTGTGGTATCTCTTCACGCCGCCGTGCAGCGGCACTGTGACGGTGAGAACGTGCGGCAGCGATTTCGACACGATGCTTGCCGTGTTCACGGGCACTTGCGCGACGCTGACGCAAATCGCCTGCAACGAAGATTCCTGCGGACAACAGTCGAGTCTCAGTTTCTTTGCGACCAGCGGCACGACGTATCGGATTCTGGCGGGTGGATACAACGGCGCGAGCGGCACGCTTCGGTTGCTTGTCACGGGACCGAGTTGCGTTGATCTCGCCATTTCAGGCGTGACGATTACACCGTCGAGCGGTTCGAGCGGCACGCCAGGAACGTTGTGCGTGACGATACGGAACGGCGGGAAATCCACCGCCAACAATTTCACTCTGAGCACCTGGGTCAATCGCTGGAGTTCGGCGTCGTGCGGAATGACGGGCGACTTCAACCAACTCGTCCCGTCGCTCGGCGCGGGCGCTTCTATGACCGTTTGCTATTCGTTCACATTCAGCGGCGCGACAGGCAACCGCAAAGTCATCACGTTCGCAGATTCGCAATGCGTCGTGGATGAGGCGAGCGAAACGAACAACCAGAAATCTGCGCTTTATTCTGTTTTTCAACCGCCTGACCTGGCTGTCATCAGCTTGTCGGTGGCGCCCGCGTCGGGACCGCCTGGCACCTCGGCGACATTGACCGTCAGCATCAAAAACGGCGGAAAAAGCGATGCCGCGAATTTTCGCCTCGATGTGTGGCATAGCATCTGGAGTTCGCGTCCGTGCGGTCAGACGGGCGACAACACCCAAAATATCCCGCTTCTTGCCAAAGGCGCGACCGCGACCTTCAGTTTCCCCGTAATGTTCGGCGGAGCCCCAGGCAACCGAAAAGCCATCGTCTTTGCGGATTCCCAATGCGTGGTGAACGAAGCAAGTGAAACGAACAACCAGAAATCCTTTCTCTACACGGTCACGCCCATCTCCTCCACGGAAGTGGAAAACAGCGGCACGCCGACCAGTCCGTGATCTACCAGTGGTGCGTGCGAATCGCAGTCTGACAGAAATTCCCCAAATTGGAGGGACGCGCTCTGTCGCGTCCGATTCGCCAATGCGGTCACGGCGGAGCGTGACCCTCCAACTCGCTCTGCGTCAATCTTCTGAATCAAAATGGGGAATGTCTGGCAGTTCGAGTGCAAGTTTGACTCTCCGTTATCGTCGGCTTTACAATCGCGCCCTCGATGAATCATGCCGCATCACGCTGGTTTCTGCTGGTTGCCGCATGGATTGGGTTTGGCGCTCTTTTCGTCGTTGTCCCGCAATCATTCGCGCAAAAAAAATTCGCGGACGGGCAGATTCTCGTGAAGTTCAAGGCGAACGTGGCAGAGGACAAACGCGCCAACACGCATAGGAATTTCCGCGCCGAAATCGCGCACCGTTTCAAGACGCTGCCCGATTTGCAACTGGTGCGTCTGCGCAAGGGCGTCACGGTCGCTCAAGCGGTCGAGTTCTACACCAAAAGCGGGTTGGTCGAATTTGCCGAGCCTGACTACATCATCTCCATCGGCAACACGCCGAACGACCCGAAGTTCACCGACGGCACGCTCTGGGGGTTGCACAACACGGGTCAAAACGGCGGCACCGCCGACGCGGACATTGATGCGCCCGAGGCGTGGAACAAACGCACCGATGCCTCCACCGTCATCGTCGCCGTCATAGACAGCGGCGCGCGATATACCCACGAAGACCTTGCCGCCAACATGTGGACGAACCCTGGCGAGATTCCTGGCAACAACATTGATGACGACGGTAACGGCATCAAGGACGACGTGCACGGCGCAAAGTATCTTGGCAACCAGATAAACGGCGACCCTAACGATGACAACGGGCACGGTTCACACGTCGCGGGCATCGTCGGCGCGGTTGGGAACAACGGCAAAGGCGTCGTCGGCGTTTGTTGGAACGTGCGCATCATGGCGCTGAAATTCCTCAACAACGCGGGCAACGGTAATAACTCCGACGCGATCAAGTGCATTGACTACGCCATCGCCAAGGGCGCGCACATCATCAGCGCCAGTTGGGGCGGCGGCGCGTTTTCCTCCTCTGTCTCAGCCGCCATCACCCGCGCGCGCAACGCAGGCATTCTCTTTGTCGCGGCGGCGGGCAACGGCGGCAGCGACAACATCGGCGATAACAACGACGCGGCGCCATTTTATCCGTCGAGCTATACGCACGACAACATCCTTGCAGTTGCCTCCACTGACAGAAATGACCTCCGCTCGACATTTTCCAATTTCGGCACAAACTCGGTGGACATCGGCGCGCCTGGTTCCAGCGTTTATTCCTGCGTCCACAACAGCGACACCTCTTACGGAACCAAGAGCGGCACCTCGATGGCGGCGCCGTGTGTCGCAGGAGCGGCGGCTCTCATCAAGGCGCACTTGCCGCAACTTGATTATCTGCAACTCAAGGAACGCCTCCTCGCCACTGTTGATCCCATCGGCAGCCTCACGGGCATCACGGTTTCGGGAGGACGTCTCAATCTCCATCGCGCGCTCACCGAAGGCGTGACTCCCGCCCAAATCGCGGTAGAACCTGCGTCACACAATTTCGGCACATTCAACATTGGCGAGAGTGCGACGTTTGATTTCGTCATCAGCAATTCAGGCAGCGAAGCACTCAGCGGAAACGTCGTTGTCGCGCTGCCGTTCAGCGTTGTCGGCACGGACGCCTATAATGTGTATGGCGGAGCGAGCGCGACGGTGACACTGCGCTTCAATGCAACGTCGGGAGGCGCGTTCAACGAAATCGCGACATTCACGGGCGGCGGCGGCGCTACGGTGTCGCTGAGCGCAATCGCTCAACTTGCAGACGTCCCCGTCATCGCCGTGACCCCGTTAAATCACGATTTGGGGAATGTGGTCGTCGGCGAATCGGCGACGCAATCGTTCACCGTCGCCAACCTCGGCAACGGCACACTCGAAGGCAGCGCTGCGACTACCGCGCCGTTTTCCATTGTCAGCGGCGGCGACTACGCGCTCGGCGCAGGCGCGAGCGCGACGGTTGTCGTGAAGTTTGAGCCACCGACAACGGGCGCGTTCAACGCGAGTGTCACATTCAGCGGCGGCGGTGGAGCGAGCGCAACCGTGGGGGGATTCGGTCTTGCGCCCGCGCAAATCGCCGTCACGCCCGCATCGCAGGATTTCGGCACGATCACCGTCGGACAAACTGCGGAGCGTGAATTTGTCGTGACCAATCTCGGCAGTGTCGCGTTCGCGGGAACCGCTTCAGTCCCTGCGCCTTTTGAGATTTTGTCGGGCGCAGGTTACAATTTGTCGGGCGGCGCAAGCGGGACGGTGACGGTGCGATTTGTCCCGACGGGCGCAGGAATTGTCGCGGACATCATTTCATTCACGGGCGGAGGCGGCACGACGGCGTCGGTCAGCGGTTTCGGCGCGCCGTTGCCAGCAGAGATTTCCGTCGAACCCGCCTCGCATGATTTCGGCATTGTGCCCGTCGGCGATTTTGCAGATTTCAATTTCACCGTTCGCAATCTTGGCAGCGTGACGCTCGACGGTGTTGCCGCCACGGACGCGCCGTTCTCCATTGTTGGCGGAAGCCCGTATTCCATCGAGGGCGGCGGGTCGGCGAGCGTGACCGTGCGAATCGCGCCGACATCCGTTGGAACAAATTCTGGCACGGCGGCATTTTCAGGGGGCGGGGGAGCATCCGTCACATTAAGCGCCACGGCTATCCAACCTGACCTGGTGATTTCCGCAATCAACGTCACGCCCGTCAGCGGAACGGGAAATTCATCAGCGACGCTCTCGGTCACCGTCGCCAACATCGGCTCGCAAGCGGCAGGAGAATTTCGTCTCGATGTGTGGCGCGATCTGCCGACTTTTTCGCCAGCACCCAGTTGCGGGCAAACGGGCAGCGTTACGGAAATCGTCGCGGGTCTTGCGGCGGGCGCGTCGGTGACGTTCACGTATCAATTCAACCGACTTGTTGCGACGGGGAACTATCTCGCGCAAGCGTTCGTGGATTCACAATGCGCGATTGCGGAAAGCAACGAAGTCAACAACACGGCAACCAGCGCTTACTCCGTCACCATCGCCAATCTCATGATCACGGGCATGACGTTGACGCCAACGACAGGTTTGCCAGGCGCGCCCGCAACGGTGGAAGTGACAATCGCCAATCTCGGCAACGCGCCTGCGGGGAGTTTCAAGCTGGGGATGTGGTTCGACAAGACCGAGCCTCCTGATTGCGGCGCGACGGCGAACACGACGACCACCATCAGCTCGCTTGACGCGGGCGCGTCGCTGACGTTCAGTTACAATTTCAATTTCGCCGTCGCGCTCAACAGCCATCGCGTCTGGGCGTTTGTGGATTCGCATTGCGAAATCCCTGAGAGCAACGAGGCGTATCAACAGAAAGTGCACCGCACTTACACTGTGCGCGGCGCCGATGTGTCGGTGTTGGGGATGCAAATCACGCCCGCGATTGGGCTGCCGAACACGCCCGCGACGTTGTCGGTCACGCTCCGCAACGTTGGGAACGAACCTGCCAGTAATTTCGATCTCGCCGTCTGGTTCGACCGAAAGTTTGCGCCCAACTGCGGCAACCCCGCCAGCGCCACAACCAACATCGCGTCGCTCGCCGCCAGCGGCGGCACAGTCAAGATTGATTTCCCGTTTACGCGTTCCGCGAATCTCGGCACCGTCTTCACGCGGGCGTTTGTTGATTCCAACTGCGCGCTGCCCGAGCCAAACGAAACGAACAATCAAAGCTCACTCACTTGCGTCACCACGTTGCCCAACCTTCACATCACGGGAATGACCGTGACACCTGAAAGCGGCGTCGCGGGGACAACCGCGACAGTCACCGTCACTATCGCTAATGTCGGTTCCATAGCCGCGCCCGCGTTCCGAGTGGATACTTGGTTCGACCGCCCGTCCGCCCCCGATTGCGGCGAAACTGGAAATGTCTCGCGCAACTTCAATTGGCTCGCGGCAGGTGCGAGCGTCACGTTCACGAACCCCTTCACTTTTGGTGCGACTACGGGAGTGCATCGTGTCTGGTCGTTTGTGGACTCCCACTGCACCGTCCCAGAGACGAACGAGAATTATCTGCAAAAGGTCTATCGCGCTTATTCCGTCAACGACGTGGGCACGTCCAGTCTTCCCGTTGAAAACAAGGGAACGCCAACCTCGCCGTGAAAGTGGGGCGGCATTCCAGAAATGACGACGAGACACCGTTCGCGCTACGAGAGGCGGAGACTGTTAACCACGCAAAATTCTAACCGAGCAAAACGCCTCGGCTGTTTCTGGCATCCAGTCGGTATTTGGGGAAAACCTTGTTGAGGTCGTTGGCGCCAAGATGTTTTTGCGCGACTTCGGCGAACACATCGCGGTAATCCGTCGTGTGCATCAGGTCGCGCCGTTGGAAAAGTTGCTCGTCGGCAAGCCCAGGCCATTTGCCGAGGACTTTACCGCCGTTGACCGCGCCGCCCATCACGGTGAACGCGGTGGCGTGACCGTGATCCGTGCCGCGCGCGCCGTTCTGCCGAATCGTGCGCCCGAACTCGCTCATCGTCAGCACCACGACATCGCTCATTTTGTCGCCGAGGTCTTTGTAGAACGCCGCGAGTCCGCCGCCGAATTCGCGGAGACGATTCGCAAGTTGTCCCTGCGCGTTGCCTTGATTCGCGTGCGTGTCCCAACCGCCAATTTCTGCGAAGGCGATTTCCAGGCCGACGTTGGCTTTGATAAGTTGCGCGATTTGCTGCATCGTGCGGCCGAAATTCGTGTTGCCGTAATTCGCGCCATTCTGCGGTTGATACTTGGTCGGGTCGGCTTTCTTGAGCATCTCGATGGCTTCAAATGCCTCCTTGCCTGCGCCGCCCAGCACGTCGCCAACAGCGGCTTCATACATCTGCTCAAACCCTTTTGCTTCGCCGCCGCCTTTGTTGTCCATTTGTTGCATTCCCCCCGCTTGCGGACGATTGGGCTGAGCGTTGGGACGGAGTGGTGCGAGATTGCGCGTGCCGACACCGAACGTCCGCACATCGGGAATCGCGAGCGCTTCGTGGTCGCCGTGCAGGCAGCGCGGCACAATTGGCGTCATCGCCACGGCGCGGAACGGTGTCAGCTTCGCGCGGTCTTCAGGACATTCGAGCAACGCGCGATTCAGCCAGCCCGTCGCCACCGACTTGTCATCCGCCGTCCCCGATTCCATGAAATCCTGCATGTCGAAGTGCGAACGGTTCTGGCTCGGCGAGCCGCACGCGTGGATGACGGAAAAATGTTTTTGTTTGTAGATTGGCATCAACGGCGCCAGCGCGGGATGCAGCCCGAAAAATCCGTCGAGGTCAATGCACGCTTCGTCCGCGGCTTTCGCGGCGGGTTGTTTCAGCGCGATTTCCGCGCGGTGACGGTAGTAATCCTTGTCGCCGAACGGCACGACCATCGAGCAGCCGTCCACCGCGCCGCGTTGGAAAACGCAGACAAGGATTTTTTTGCCGCCGCCTTTCGCGGGGTCAGCAGCGAAAACAGCGGAGTTGAGAAACGACGGCATCCACCAGGGCGATGTGCCGACGGAAGCAAGCGCGATGGCGCCGCGTTTGACGAAAATTCGGCGTGAGATTTTGGGGTTCATGGTCAGTTCTCCTTATCGCAATCGTCCTCGTCCTCGTCGTCGTCCTCGAATTATCACTCGACTTTCTCGGACACTTCGTATTCGGCTTCATCCTCTCGGATTTGCCCTTCGCCCGAAAACATTTGCACCATTTTTGTCAGCATTGAAACAATTCGAACCAACGTTTCCTTGCCTTCTACCACGCGCGCCTCGTTGCACGCCCCTTTCACAACGAGCGCGTCCAAACAAGCCGCGCATTCGGTTGCCGAACCGCGGGCGTCATCGAAAAACTTGGCGCGAATTTGCCTCTGCCGTTTCCCGTTCCCTTCTGCCGTGTTGAGCAGTGCTGACAAGCTTGCTCGATCCAACTGGTCAAATCACCTCTGCCGTTCGCACACCCGCTTTTTGTTTCGCCTCCTCCAAAAGCGGCGTCACCCAACCGATGAACTGCAACTCCAGTTGATAGACATCCAACTTTTCGTGGTCAAATTTTGGATTCATATGGTTCGACGACGAGGACGAGGACGACGACGAGGACGATTAACGTCTCTGAAATTCAGGCGAACCCACAATCAACGCCGCCGCTTTTGCAGGGTTAATCGCCTCGCCGTCCGTTTGTTTCTCCAGCGTCCGCTTCGTCGCATCAGTCAAATTTCCGTGCAGGAAAATGTCGGCGAGCCGATTCATCACGGCGGCGGAATCGTTCAAGTCCACGCCTTTCATCAAATCCGCGCGGTCAATTTGAAGGTTCGCGACCTGCCCGCCCGTCATCGCCAGCGCGAAATTCAGCCGCGAAATCAGCGCGCCCGTGCTGACCCATTTGCTGGAATCCTCGGGATAACCCGTCGGCGCGGCGTAGCCGAACAGCGGTTGCCCCATGTCGTAAATGTGCCAGTTGAGCGATTTGACGGGTTGACGCGACGCGCGTTCCGCGCCGAACCCAATCGCCGCCGCGCCCTCCATCACGCTGCGCAGTTGGTTGACGCCGAGCGGATCTTTGACGTTGATGACGCCGCCCGACGCGCGCACGGAGGAGACGGCAAACTCGAACGGCGATTTGATTTTGGAGCGATACGCCTCGCGCGAGAAAAATTCGGGGCTGATGACGATGGCTTCATAGACTTTGCGCAAGTCTCCGTCGGTGTCGGTGAAGACTTTCGCAACGCGCTCGACGAGTTGCGCGGGTGGTTGGTCGCTCACAAGACGCTGGCAGAGTTTGTAGGAAATGTGTTTCGCGGTGGACGGATGGCGGGCGAGGATGTCGAGCACCGTCTCACCGTCCTTGACGCCGCCGTTGGCGGGGATGTTGTGACCGAGGACTTTCTTTGCGCCGTTATCGTGGCGGCGCGGCGCGAAAAAGAATTTTCCCTGTTGTTGTTGCATGCCCCAGCCCGTGAGGCAACGCGCGACCTCGATGACATCGTCCTGCGTGTAACCGCCGTCCACGCCGAGCGTGTGCAGTTCCATCAACTCGCGTGCGTAATTTTCGTTGATGCCTCCCTCGCGTTTCGCCTTGGGCGGATTGTTGTCGGCATCGGGCGGTTTGATGCCCGTGCGCTGCTCATACATTTTGTCGCGCATCTGCTGTTCGAGCGCGCTGACTTCGCGCGAAATGGAATTCTGCACGTTGTCGAGATAGAACATCATCGCGGGACTGTGCGCCGACGCGCCGAGCAGGTCGCGGAACTTGCCGAACACGTGCGGACGGATGGCTTCGCGGTCATCAATCACCTTGAGCACGCGGCAGGGACCCTTCTTCATATCAATGTTGAAGTGGTTGCTCCAGAAATCGACCATCACCTCGTAAAACTGCCGCTCGCTCTCGATGGCGCGGATGGTCTTGTCCGTCTGCAACTCGCCGATGCAACGCAGCGAAATGCGGCGGCGCGCTTCCTTCGCGGCTTCTTCGCGTTTCTTCGCGTCCGTTTGCTGCGGCTGAGGATTCGGCTGCATCTGCGCGCCGCCCTGTTGCTGGGCTTGCTGTTGTTTCTGCATTTCCACGAAGCGGCGCGTTTCGGCGTAAAAATCGTCGGCAAGTTCCTCGCCAGAAGCCTTGAGCGTGTCGAACACCTCCAGCTTTTTATCGAGTGTGGAGTCGTCAATTTTTTCGGGACGAAGCTGTTGCTGGATGTATTTGTCCAAACCCATTTTCTCGACGCGCTCGACATCGCCAGGACGCGCGCCGAAGCCGAGTCGGTTGAGCGCGTGGATGATTTTCTCGCGCTCGGTGAGCGAGGCGGAGTCGGCGGCGTTTGAATGAAGGGTGAAGAGCGAGACGGTGAAGAGGGCGGCGGACAAAATCGCGAGGCGAGGGGATGCGTGTTTCATCGTGTCTCCTTAGTGTTGGGGGAAAATTATAGCCGACTTCTTTGTGCGTGCGACTTCAAAAGACGCAGAGAGAACGGGAGAGGTTACAAAGTCGTAGCTGCCGCCGTGAGGAGGCAGAATGTTTCAGCGTGACTGTTCGTAGTAAGGCACGCAGTGAAACGAAGTGCCGTGGTGCGTGTGGAAAAGTCGAACACGCGACTCCTTTCGCAAAGCAGAATGCGACGGTTACTGCGCGCACGACAAATCGTTTCGTGCCTCTTCAATCACGGTTGCGTCGGCAAAGGGCGCATCTTGATACTGGAGCCATGCAGAGCGATACCGCGTGGTTGTAGGGCGCGAATGCCCAGCCCGCAGTCTGCGGAGGGCTGCGGTTTCGCGCCGTGTCTTTTTCCCTTGACGGCGCCCCGATGGCCGACGGCGGCGCGAAACCCCGCAGCGGGGCATTCGCGCCCTACAAACCCGTTGAGCGCCTTTTCATCAACTGCCACCGGCTCCAGTGTCAAGATGCGCCCGTCGGCAAATGAACATAAAAAAGTTAGGCGTGATTTTGAGGCAAGCGGCATGATAATGAAGGGCACCGCCAATGGAGACCGTGTTCCATGAGCGACACAATCCAGATTCCCTACACAGGCAACCGTTACGAGGCAGCCGTGCCCGACACGCTCGACCTCGCTGACCGCGCGGCGCTGGCGATTCGCGGGATGGGCGGGACGCTCGACCCTGAATTGTTGATGGAATATTTCCACGTTTTTTCTGTGACGCGGCGAAACCGTACATTCGTCACTGGGCGTCGTCGGACACGACGTGCGACACGAAATGGGCGGAATCGTTCCCGATGATGCGGTTGATGTCTCAGGCAAGAAGGCGCCACTCGACTGGGTGGGGCGCTATCTGATGTTCGAGAATCGCAATCCCACCGATGTCGTCACCCTTCAATTCCCCGTGAGGGAAACCACCGCGCGTTACACCGTGAACGCCCAGACGCCGCACGAAAAAATCTATACCTGCACTTTTCGAGGCAGCACGCTCGTGAACATTTCTCCTCGCGACGAACATCCGACGAGTTACCGTTTCTACCTGCGCGACGAGATGCGCCGCGACAAAACGCCGATGAAGAAGGTCACGCGGTTCGTCTGCGACCGTCTCATCAGGGATTGGTGAGCAACCAGGAAAGTCTGCGTGAAAATTGTCCGTGTTGCGTGAAGTCCGCGCTTTTTGACGCGCGGATTGAAGGTGACAGGCGCTAAAAGACCACGGCATACACGATGCTGGATGTTTCATCGTGCGAGGGCGCACCGATGAATGGCGATGTTTCCAACGTCCCGCAGGCGAACGCGCCGCAACGACATCCCGGCGAACCTTCGGAACAAGTGCTTCGTTGGATGAAGAAACTGCTGTGGTGCAACCCGTTCTACCTTGTCAGCGCCGCGATGCTGCTCTACGGGATTTACCGTATTTCGATTTCCCCTGATTTTCTTCGTGAAGACATTTCGCGTCTGTTCTTTAATTTTGGATCGCTGCAATGTTACGAACTGCTGCTCATCGGCACGGCGATTTTTCTGGCGCGACGGCGCATCTGGTATGACTCGACACTGCTCGTGTTTCTGGAAAACGGTTTCGTGTTCATTCCTCTGATTTTGGTCAGCCCATTTGCGCTGATTCGCGGCGAAGCCACATGGTTTATTTGTGGTGCGACCGGTTTGGCTGCGCTGGCACGGTTCGCGGGTCTGAAACTTTTTTACCGCCGATTGAACCTGCCGCCTCAACTGCTATTGCTGGGCGCCGCGCTGCTCGCGGTCAACATGACGATGCCGCTGCAGTTCAAATACACGGCGGAAACCCAGTCCTCGCAACTCGTCCCTTTGACCCTCTTCGGTTGGTTGCTCCTGATGCCTGCGTTGGGCGCGGCGGCGAATTTGCTGCCGCGCCCGACGGGGTGGAGTGACGTTGCGTGCGCACGAAGCTGGCTGCCGCTGGGGATTTTCTCGGTCTGGGTTGGTGTGACCTGCGCGCATCTCATGAGTGTCCAATTTGTTTTCAGTGTGCCGTGGCAAGTGTCATTCCTCGCGCCCGTTGTGTGGGTTGCGGGTTGGACAGTGTGGAATCGGCTCCGCGATTTTCTACAGGAACCGAGCGGGTTGCTGCGCAAGTGCGCGTTGGTGTTGCCTTGCGCGGCAACCGCGCTCGGGTTGTTCCATCAAAACAGCCATCTCTTTTTCACGTTATCGCTTTTCAACGCGCTCATCTTTGGCGGGTTGTTCCTGAAAAATCGCGCCGACCGCCTCGTGTTTTACCTGATGATTCTTTCCTCGACCCTCATGCTCGCGAGTCTGCCCGAGGCGCTGGGCAGGTTCGCGATCCCCGACTTCAACCGATGGAGATGCGTCCTGCTAGCCACGTGCGCAACCGTGATTGTGGTGACGGCGCTCAACAAAACCATGACGGCGGGCATCCTTGGCGCGATGGGTGTGCTCGCCGCCGTTGTCACCGCGTTCGGTCACGTTGCGCACGTGGCGCATTTGGGCGCGCAAAGCGCCTGCGTGTTCCTGCTGCTGCACAGCCTGCGGTGGAAACTCCCCGACGACCGACTCGCGCTGTTCACGAGGTGGGTGACATCGGCGGTGTGGGTTGTGGATGCGGTGGTGTGGTCGCAGCGGAGCGGCGTCGAACAAGCGATGCCCGTGCTCGCGTTTAGCGCAGTCGTGTTGGTTGGTTACTTCGTTGGAAGAATGGTTCTGCGCCGTTGGGGTCCCAAAATCATTCCCATCACGGCAACCCTTGTCGTGATGAGCCTGCCGCTGCGATGGTCGGTCAGTTCGGAGCGTAAAATTTCCGCTGGCGTCCTCGCAATGGCGGCGAGTCTCTTGTTGTTTGCGTTGGGGACACTCCTGGCATTGGCGAAACAGAAATGGAATCATCATTCAAACGTTCCGTCAACAGCATTGGAACAATGAGGTTCCGCCCACTCTGAAACGACGAGAGACAACGAGTAATCCACTTGTCTCCGCCCTCCATTTTTGCTATCACGCTGCGGGACTAGACGGAACTGAGGGCTGCCGCTTTCTGAAGCATTTTCTGAGCGGCGGGTGGAATCGTTTGCCGAACGCGGGCGGGAATTTTTGAAACGGAGGAACAACCATGAATCGCATTTACCAGGGTCGCGTCACGAAAGTCGAAATCCTGAACGGGAAGGACGAATCAGGTAAACCGCAATGGGTGTTGCTTGGGTTCACGCGCGAGAAGCTCGATGAACTCGAGAAGCAACGTGAACAACTGCGCGAGTGTGCAAAAGAGAAATCGCACGAAGGCGAAAAGGCGCGCAAAGAACTCGCCGAGATCAATCGCAAACTGAATGAACCGTGGCAGCAGGCGCTCTGGAAACACCACAAGCTTTTTCAGGACGCCGTGAACTCGGATGCCTTGAATCGCTAATTTTTAACTGAAAAGGAGATTATTCATGCCAAACGAACTCTACCGGACATACGAAGTGCTCGTTGAAGAGAGCGTCCATCCCGATCACCCGAAGCGGGCGAAGGACAAAACGAACAAGCCGTCACGATTCAATGCGGAAATTGATGGCGCTCTGCGGGACACGCACATGATTTTTCAGGATGCGGTTTGCTACAACACCCTTTGCTTTGCTGGACTCGCGGGGATGGAACGCCACAAGAGCGGCGAGCGCGCTGGTGGGTTGCTAAATCCGTTATGGCAACATCTGACAACGCCAGCGTCGAAAGGCGGCATCAAGGAGGAGACGGAGAAGGTGATTCGCCGTCTGGCGACGCACTATAAACCGTTAGCGGACATCACGATTGCGGACGAGTTCTTGAATCGCGTTTATTCCGAGCCGCTGAGAATCAATTCGGGTATGACAGAGGCGGAACGAAAGGCCGTGCTGGATTTGCGGGCGAGGTGCTACCGCATTCTCGAAATGTTCGGTGCGCCGCAAAAGGACAACGGCGGGCAGGAATGTGCGGACATGTCAGCATTTGCGAACACTTGGGCGGGACTGACATCCAAACCGGAAAGCGACACCGAGATCCCCGGCAACTTGGCTTATGACTGCGTTTCGCGTGAGTTGCAGGCGAAATTAACCGACGAGATGAATGAGAAAGAGGTAGTGGAAGTTTTGGAGAAAACGCTTCTGCGCTATTCGCAAGTCGCAGAGGAGCGAAACAAAAAGGATAGCGAGCAGAAGTATCTCGAAGAGTTAGAAGAATTGAAGAACGCGATCTGTGTCGCTGAAAAGCTTCCGGATACCAATGAAACGAAAGCCAGAAAAATACGGAGTGCGAAAGGAGTAGCGGAGGAGTTTGAGAAAGAGAAGGATCAGTTCATAAAGAAGTTTTTTGAAAATCGTCGAACCGGACTTGGCAGGGCGGTGGTGTCCGCTTTGGGAAAACCATTCGCAACTGAGAAGGCTTCAGACTTAGGGTTGTCGGAAGCAGAGTTCAGTGCGGCGAAGCAACACATCGCCAGGATCGCAGTAGCCACCGAAACAATTGACAAGCAACATATTCGCCTCCACTACAAGGGCGGCAATCCAAACAATTTCGAGAAGGCAATATTTCGTTATTGGCTGCTGCGTAATGACGAAACGAGCTTGGACGGCAATGGCAAAAAGACGGTCAAGGCAGCGGCTCTCGCTGACTTCCGCAATTTCATCAAGAATGACAAACCGGAGAAGGAGCCAAAACTTGATGAAAAGCATATCGCTGCGATGCCGTTCACTGCCAAAGGCGCAAAATTCGCATTTCAATTATTCGGAAAGCTCTGCCTAGGCATCGAGACAATTCACAGTTCGCCGGACTGGGCTTTTGACAAAACTGCCTACGCGACCGCAGCCGAGGACGTTTTCAAATACAAGATCAGAACGGACACTCGAAAGGTGAAAGTCGCAAAACTGCTTAATGTCGTCCAAGCCTACGAGAACAAGGGCACGTCACTCACAGCCGAGGAAAGTCCAACTGGAAAGCGACTGACAGTTCGCGGCATGGATGGCGATCCGCGGTGGAAGGAAGATAAAGAGGACTGCAAGGGCGTCGTCCGATTGCTGGCTAAGATGAGTCAGGACAAGGAGATCTCAGGCTACGGCTTGCGCGCGGGAACGATTGGCGGGTGGGCGGAAGTGAGGAAAGCCCTGCTGGGCGTTTACCGCAAGGCAACCAAGAACGGTCGGGACGTGAATGAAACACAGTTGACGACGGACTTGGAAAAGGCCGTGGATGATGAGATGGAAGCCAACCGGCAGGGGTTTGGCAGCGCGGACTTTTTCCATGAACTCTGCGAACCGGCATTCTTTCATCTGTGGCTGGAAGACAAGGAGAAGGACAATGAGAAGGACAAGGACGGCAATGTTATTCAGAAGTTCGAGCATAACGGTATCAAAGACTTCATCCCGCACTACGTCAGCTATTGCGAGTGGCGTGAGAAACTGATTAGCCTGCTCATGCAGGATGGAGGCGAACTGGAGTGGAAATCCGAGGTTGAGTTACCCGCAACGGAACTGAGAAAGCTTGCGAACCGGCCTATCCGTTACACTTGGCCGGGTCTGCTCAACCGCCACAAGAAGCCTAGCTACCGTTATTTCGATTTTGCGGAAAATCTAAACACAAGCCTACAGCTCAAGAGCCTGTTTCGCCGCGTCAGGACGGAGAGCGACCCGCATGGCGTTCCGATCTACAAAAAACTCGACGGCGATGATGCGAAACTGACTTTGGCCGCGCGACGACTGAAACGGGACAAGATCGTGAACAAGGACACCGGCAACAGTGTGGATGCGTTGTGGTGTCCGCCGCTTATCTTGGCCGGTGAATCAGAGCCAACCAAAGAGAAGTATCCGCGCGCGGGCAAATACGAGGACGGAAAAGCGAAGACATGGACGAAAGGCGATGCCGAAGTCAGCTTCTCGCTGATTGCGAGTCCGCTGCCGGGCGACTATTGGAATGAAGTAGCGGGCGTTCCATCAGCATCGGAGAAATACCCGGTTCATATGACCGTCTCGTTCAAACTCGAAGCGAATGCGCTCGCCCTGCTCCAAAACGAAGGCGTTCACTTCATCCGCAAATCGCTGAAAGGCGTGGGTGAAGAAGATGACAAGCGAGAATTCTTTCGCTGGCCGGTGGACATCGAGACGGACAGAGTTGCGGCGCAGGAAGCCGCCGCAAAAGACAAGAAAGAGGCCGAAAAGACAGGCAAGCCACCAAAAAAGCAAACTCGTAAGCCAGATGTGAAGCCAGACGAACTGTGGTGTAACTACGCGAACGGCTTTCTTGTCAAAGAGAGCCGTTACATCAAAGCCGAGCGGACAAAGCGCGTGCCCGAGTTCCACCTTCTTTCAATTGATCTCGGCAATAGGTTTGCGGCGGCATTTACGCGACTTCGGATTCATGCCGATCCCAAAAGCGATGGGCGTGTGGTCTCTGCCGAGGGCTTTCTGCCGGTTATCAAAGCGCAATCCGTGCGGCAGGGAAAATTATGCCTGCAAGGAGAAGGCGCGGATGTCTGGCGATTGGTGTCTGAGAAGAACAAGGAACACATCGCGACAAAACTTCGGGCACAGGGAATCAAGCGCGATCCGGTGGTCGGCCAATACGATCTTGTGGAAGAAGCTTATGGCAATGGTGGACGCGGGCGCTTTCCGACCGACCTTGAATACAAGCAGCAGTTCGTGCCAGTGGCAGAACATCTCGTGCCCGTATCATCGCTTTCATTGGCCGGAACGAATAAACAAACGTATCCCGAACTTGGCGACCATCTCATCTTCCGCCTCAAACGGCGGATTGGCCGGCTTCGCACGCTGCTAAATCTCATCTGGCGGTTGCGCGGAACACACGAGCGCAACAACAACATCGGCAAGCATGACAAGCAGCGCGAAGACAAGGATTGGCTCTTCCACCGACGGATGACCGTTGAGACACTGGCACGCTCAAAATTCCCCAAGCGTCCGCGCCAAGAAGGAGAAGTCGAGGAACCAAACGATGCGAGCTTGCGTGCCTCGCTCGCCTCTGATGACCAATGGCAGAAGCTGAAAGAGCACGGACTATTGGACAGCGTGAAAGGCGCGGCGGAAAAGAAACGGCGACAGGATTTGGAGAACGCCTTGAAGCAGCTGGGCGTTTGGAACTGGGACAAGCTGGCTGACGCGGTGAAGAATCAGATTGAGGAGAATTTCAGCGGGAATGACTCGCTCGACAAGTTGCTTGTGGACGTGATTGAGTTTTGCCTTCCGCTGCGCGGTCGGCATTGGGGTTGGGATCGTTCCCGCAAAGCGCGACTGCATTGGGATAAGAAGGATGAAACGCACAACCCAAACATCCAAGGAATGCGCGGGCTGTCTCTGAAACGGCTGGAGCAAATCCTGAATCTTCGTCAGCGATGCCAGAGTTTCGCCAAGCTGGAGGACCGCTACCATCGGCAATTCAAGTTGAAGAATTACAATCCGCCGGACTCCATTGCTCGTGAGTTAATCGAGGATGTTTGTCCGCTGCTCCTAGAGCGCAGCAATCGCATCCGCGATCAGCGCGTGGAGCAGACAGCGCATCTGATTCTTGCCGAAGCGCTGGGCATGGAGTTGAAGAATCCGTCGGAGGTTGTGAACAAGAAGGCTCGTAAGATGGCGGTGGATTTGCACGGCGAGTACAAACGGCGAAAGGACAAAAACAGAAGGGACTATCCGCGTTGCTCAGTCATCGTGTTGGAAAACTTGGAACGCTACAAAACAAGTCAGGAGCGCACGAAAACAGAGAACTCGCGGCTGATGCAGTGGGCGCATCGAGCCATCATCGAGAAGTTGGAGGACATGTGCCGCCCCTTCGGGATCACGTTGATGCTCGTTGACCCGGCGTTTTCCTCGCACTTCGACGCTCGAACCGGGTTGCCCGGTGTGCGCATGAATCAAGTCTCTCCCGGCTTCCATGAGCAGTATCCCTACAACAAATGGGTGAACGACAAGACCAAGACCGGCAAGCAAACGCAACTTGCCAAGGACATCGAAGCGGTGAAGAAGCTCTTTGCGGACAACCCGGATTTCAAAGGCGACTTGATTTTGGCTGTGGAAGGTGGAAAGGAGTTTTTGCCGGTGCTTTCCCCTGATGGCGGCGAGGGGCTTATCAATGCGGATATTTGCGCAGCGGGAAACGTAGGACTGCGCGGCGTAGCCGACCCACTACGCTGGGACATTTTTCCTCGCCTTCGCACGAAGCAAATTTCCGAAACGGAAGTCTCCGTCACGAATTGGCGCGGTTGGTTTGGAAAATATCTGAATGATGCGGAAGAACGGCGGATGCGTGCTCTGGCTACAGAAACAGCACCGGCAAAAGCCGCCGCTACCGAAAAGAAGAAAAGAAGGAATTCGGCAACTAACGCGAACGAAAGTGAGTCACCGGACTCCAGTGATTCTCAATCAGGGGAGTCCTCGGAGTTTCCAGCATTCTTCGTGGCGCATCCGAATCACGACTGGGGAATAGGGTTAAGAGATAGGGCATACAGATTTGTGCAAAACGGTAAAGAAATTCTGACCTATCCACAGAGCGCTTATTTAAAGCGCGTAGAGAAAGTTTGTTCTGAGCACATCATTAGGATCAACCAAGATCGCATCCACAAGCCGCCGAAAGCCTGATCCATCGTGAGCGAAGCGCCCCTTCAAGTGAATGACGGCTTGGAATCGCAGCCCCTTTTGCCGGTGCGACGGCTCAACAACTACATCTATTGCCCGCGTCTGTTTTATTATCAGTGGGTCGAAAACATCTTTCAGGAAAGTGCAGACACCGTTGCCGGTTCGATGACGCACCGTCATGTGGACGCGCCTTCTCGCCTTGAAGAGGAGAAGGCAAAGGCACTTTCTGAAAATCTTCCCGAAGGGGCGCGTCTCCGCAGTCTCCGTTTGCAAAGTGAATCACTCGGAATTGTGGGCGTCATGGATTTGGTCGAAGGCGGTCCCGACGGCGCGAAGATTGTGGATTACAAGAAAGGTTCTGCGCGACGAAACAGCGAAGGCGAGCGTGAAGCGCGTGAGCCTGAATCCATCCAAATCGGCGCTTACGCGCTCCTTTTACAAGAGCAAGGCGTCAACGTTTCGGGCGCTGAAATTTATTATGCGGGCGATAGGCGTCGGGTTCCTATCGAACTGACAGAGGCGTTGCTCTCCCAGACCAGACAAGCCATTGCCGATGCGAAAGCATTGGCGGCATCGGGGCAATGTCCGCCGCCATTAAAAAGTGACGCGCGTTGTTTGGGGTGCTCCGCGTATTCCATCTGTCTGCCGAATGAGACGTTGTGGTGGGCGCGGGCGCGGGCGGCGGTGCGCGCGGACGATCAGTTGCATTTCGGGTTTGCCGCGCCGAATGAGGAGGCGTTGCGCGACAGGATTTTGGAGGCAATGGAGTTTGCGGCGGAGACATCGGAGAAGCCGCCGACGTTGCAGCCGCCGCGTCCGGAGCATGACGACGGCGAGGTGTTGGTGGTGCAACAGGCGGGCGCGCAAGTCGGGCAGCGCGGCGATGAAATTGTTGTCACGGTCAAAGGCGAGGTCGTGCGGAAACTGCCGGGGCAGCAGGTGCGCGCGATTTATCTCTACGGCGCGGTGCAACTGACGGCGCAGGCGGCGGCGACGTGTCTGGAGCAAGGAATTGATGTCGCGTATTTCTCGCCGGCGGGGCGGTTTCTCGGTTTGTTGCGTGGCTTGCCCGCGAGCGGGTTGGATGCACGGCGCGGGCAGTATCGGATTTTCGAGATGGAAGGCGTGCGGCTGCAACTGGCGCGGGAAATCATTCGCGCGAAAATCCATAATCAGCGCGTGATGTTGATGCGCAACGGCGAAGTGGACGATGGCGTGCTCAAGGTGATGGCGGGGTTTCGCGATGCGACGGCGGAGGCGCGGAGTCTGACGGAGTTGCTCGGCGTCGAAGGCAGCGCGGCGGCGATTTATTTCGAGCAGTTCGCTTCGATGCTCAAGGGCGATGAGTCCTTGAAGTTCGATTGGCGCGGGCGCAACCGTCGTCCGCCGCGCGATCCCGTCAACGCGCTGCTCTCGCTCGGTTACTCGATGTTGGCGAAGGAATTGACAGGCGTGTGTCACGCGGTGGGTCTCGATCCGTTTCTCGGTTTCATGCACCAACCGCGTTACGGTCGCCCCGCGCTCGCGCTGGATTTGATGGAAGAATTCCGTCCGCTCATTGCAGATAGCGTGGCGATAAGTCTGGTGAACCGCAACGAACTCAGCGCGAACGATTTCATTCGGAGCGCGAACGGTACGTTTCTCAATGAGCAGGGACGGCGCGCGTTTTGGGAGGCGTATTTTAGGCGAATGGACACGGAAGTGAGCCATCCCGAATTTGGCTACAAGATGAGTTATCGCCGAATGCTTGAAGTGCAGGCACGGCAGTTGTGGCGTTTCCTGCGCGGGGAAACGGCTGCATACCATCCTTTCACCACACGTTGAAACATGGCGCGTCACCGCTATCTGGTCAGCTATGACATTTCGCATCCAAAGCGGTTGCGGAAAGTGGCGAAGGTCTGCGAAGGCTTCGGGACGCGGCTGCAATTTTCCGTATTCGAGTGCCCGTTGGATGAAATGCGTCTCAATCAACTCAAAGCCGCGCTCGCGGTCGAAATCAACGCGGATGAAGACCAAGTGCTTTTCGTTTCGCTTGGACCTGAATCGAATGACGCCAGCCTCATCATTGACGCCATGGGGCGCGCTTATACGGTTCGCACACGAGTCACGATAATTTAGGGTAGCGCAAGCATCCTGCTTGCGAGATTCCGCCAAAAACCTCATTGACAGAGCAGCAGCCGAGTGGTTTCATGCTCGCGGCCAAGGCCACCGACCATCAACCTTCCGCCATTGGGTTGACAGGTTTTTTGAAATCGCGAGCGACTTCAATTGGATTGAAACGCGGCTGACGAGCGCCTCAGCGCCGGAGCGTCGCCGCACCGGTGCTCGCTTTATGTAAGTGGCTCTGAACCAAGCTCCTGAGCGCGGCGACTGCCGCCTCTCTGAAAACGGTGGCTGAAATTTCTCGTCCCGCTCGATTTTCACCAACTCACTCGCCTTGAAAACAGGCGTTTTGCAGGGGGTCGGTTTCAGTCGCCGCGATTTCAGAGAGCTTGAGGCGGCAATGCCCGCCGCCGCGCGCGTCGCGTCGCTGTTGGTTTCAGTCGCCGCGATTTCAGAGAGCTTGAGGCGGCATCTGGCGCAACTGAGCGAGCGTCGCCTGTTGGGGTTTCAGTCGCCGCGATTTCAGAGAGCTTGAGGCGGATTGACAAAAGGCTGATTCTCGACACGCAACTTTCGTTTCAGTCGCCGCGATTTCAGAGAGCTTGAGGCGGCGCGTCGGTGTTGTTGAGTTTGTCCAGGATGCGGGTTTCAGTCGCCGCGATTTCAGAGAGCTTGAGGCGGCCAGTCGAATTCGGTCACCGCCTCGAAAAGCCCGTGTTTCAGTCGCCGCGATTTCAGAGAGCTTGAGGCGGTCTATAGGTGTGCGCCGCGCCGCGCCAGAAGTCCGGTTTCAGTCGCCGCGATTTCAGAGAGCTTGAGGCGGCCTTTGGGTTGGTTTGTTGTTGTTCAGACTGCGAGTTTCAGTCGCCGCGATTTCAGAGAGCTTGAGGCGGTTGCGGGAGTTGTTCCCCGCGTCCTTTGGGGCGGGTTTCAGTCGCCGCGATTTCAGAGAGCTTGAGGCGGTTTTTCGAGGGCGCGCAACGCGGCGCGCTGTTTCTGTTTCAGTCGCCGCGATTTCAGAGAGCTTGAGGCGGAACGCTCAAATGGCGGATCGTGACGATGCCCGCGCCGTTTCAGTCGCCGCGATTTCAGAGAGCTTGAGGCGGTGGAAGTGGCGCATCATCGTCTTTTTGAGATTGCCGTTTCAGTCGCCGCGATTTCAGAGAGCTTGAGGCGGTTTGCCAGCGCATCGCGCAGTTGTTGTTGTGTCTGTTTCAGTCGCCGCGATTTCAGAGAGCTTGAGGCGGGCTTCGTCAGCGCTGATGTGATTGGCGGTCAACGCGTTTCAGTCGCCGCGATTTCAGAGAGCTTGAGGCGGTTAACGCGCCCAACGTCCTGCCGCGCCGACCCAGCGTTTCAGTCGCCGCGATTTCAGAGAGCTTGAGGCGGTCGTCTTCCAGAGCGTGACGGGTTTGATCTCCGCGTTTCAGTCGCCGCGATTTCAGAGAGCTTGAGGCGGACACGCGGTCGCCCTGCTCCAGTTTGGGACGCTCGGCGTTTCAGTCGCCGCGATTTCAGAGAGCTTGAGGCGGAAGAGCAAGACCACCACGGATGACGAGAAGCAATTGTTTCAGTCGCCGCGATTTCAGAGAGCTTGAGGCGGCCGCGCCTGTCGCCTCTTGCAGAGCTTCAACGGCGGTTTCAGTCGCCGCGATTTCAGAGAGCTTGAGGCGGCCATGAGCCGCCGTCGTCGGGGCGGCGGTAGTGGTTTCAGTCGCCGCGATTTCAGAGAGCTTGAGGCGGGTTAAAAGCCCGCTGTTGCGTTTTCTTGGCTGGCGTTTCAGTCGCCGCGATTTCAGAGAGCTTGAGGCGGTTTCAAGTCGAGCAACTCGCGCGGCGTCGCGTTGGTTTCAGTCGCCGCGATTTCAGAGAGCTTGAGGCGGATTTGTTTAGAGGCACTACTTGTATTCCGCCGTGGTTTCAGTCGCCGCGATTTCAGAGAGCTTGAGGCGGAGGGTTGCGCGAGAGAATCGGCTCCGCCGCCTCCGTTTCAGTCGCCGCGATTTCAGAGAGCTTGAGGCGGTTGAGCCAATAGAAAACGCCGCCGCCGATTACTCGTTTCAGTCGCCGCGATTTCAGAGAGCTTGAGGCGGGATACAAGAGCGACGCGCTGCTGCCCGCCCTCGAGTTTCAGTCGCCGCGATTTCAGAGAGCTTGAGGCGGGACAATCTGTTGAAACTGCGCGTCCATCTGCTGCGTTTCAGTCGCCGCGATTTCAGAGAGCTTGAGGCGGTATTGGCTCAAGAAATCCGTGACGCAGGCGGCGGGTTTCAGTCGCCGCGATTTCAGAGAGCTTGAGGCGGAGCCATTCCTTGACCCTTTTCTCTGGCGGCACGGGTTTCAGTCGCCGCGATTTCAGAGAGCTTGAGGCGGACGCACAAGCGAGATGCGCAGAACGGGGAATTGAGTTTCAGTCGCCGCGATTTCAGAGAGCTTGAGGCGGGTTATTCACATAACGACTTTTTTTTCGTCGCGTCGTTTCAGTCGCCGCGATTTCAGAGAGCTTGAGGCGGGCAAGTGCCGCGAGTTCGGCAGCGTCAACGGTTGTGTTTCAGTCGCCGCGATTTCAGAGAGCTTGAGGCGGAGGAACCAGTAACGCAACGTCACGATGCCTTCCAGTTTCAGTCGCCGCGATTTCAGAGAGCTTGAGGCGGGCGGACCTCGTCGCCAGCATGCTCGTCAAATTTGTGTTTCAGTCGCCGCGATTTCAGAGAGCTTGAGGCGGGTGAGCAGCCAAGCGCGCAAGTTTCGTTCGGTTGTGGTGTTTCAGTCGCCGCGATTTCAGAGAGCTTGAGGCGGAAGAGGCAACGCCCTGATAAGATCGCGATTTGCCTGTTTCAGTCGCCGCGATTTCAGAGAGCTTGAGGCGGCGCAGGCGGAACATTTTACAGGCGAACCGAAGTGGTTTCAGTCGCCGCGATTTCAGAGAGCTTGAGGCGGGTGCGAGGCTTGCGGTTTTTTGTCGGGCGGTCAGCGTTTCAGTCGCCGCGATTTCAGAGAGCTTGAGGCGGAACAAATGGATTTATCGGCTCGTGGAATACGGGGTTTCAGTCGCCGCGATTTCAGAGAGCTTGAGGCGGCGAAATCGGGCGAAGCGCCGCCGCCCCAAAGGACGTTTCAGTCGCCGCGATTTCAGAGAGCTTGAGGCGGATGCCAACGCCAATCCTCCCGTCACATGGGTGCGCGTTTCAGTCGCCGCGATTTCAGAGAGCTTGAGGCGGATTGGTTTGCCCCCTGCAATTCCGCTTTGATTCGCGTTTCAGTCGCCGCGATTTCAGAGAGCTTGAGGCGGACCAAATTCAACCAGCGACTCGACGGCGTGTTGCCGTTTCAGTCGCCGCGATTTCAGAGAGCTTGAGGCGGGGAGTGGCTCGCCCGTCATCGTTCAGATGCGCCCGTTTCAGTCGCCGCGATTTCAGAGAGCTTGAGGCGGAGCTTCATGGCGTTATTGCGGTAGGGATGCGGGCGTTTCAGTCGCCGCGATTTCAGAGAGCTTGAGGCGGAAACGGATGGCGATGCAGCATTTCGTCAATTACTGTTTCAGTCGCCGCGATTTCAGAGAGCTTGAGGCGGAAGATCGAGTTGTTTCAGTTGGAATTCACGCGCTGGTTTCAGTCGCCGCGATTTCAGAGAGCTTGAGGCGGGGAGTAGATGTTGGGCGCGTAGGCAGGGCAGTCCGCGTTTCAGTCGCCGCGATTTCAGAGAGCTTGAGGCGGCATCAGGACGATGGTTGACGTTTATGGGCAGCAGGTTTCAGTCGCCGCGATTTCAGAGAGCTTGAGGCGGGGAATCGAGACGGTAATGAATCCATTCGGGGAGCAGTTTCAGTCGCCGCGATTTCAGAGAGCTTGAGGCGGTCACGGGCAACGGAACGCCCATCACCACCGAATCGTTTCAGTCGCCGCGATTTCAGAGAGCTTGAGGCGGTTCAGTCGGGTGTTACGGTGGCGGTGATGGCTCAGTTTCAGTCGCCGCGATTTCAGAGAGCTTGAGGCGGATTTCGCTCACACCCAATGTCCTTGCGCCTCTTGCGTTTCAGTCGCCGCGATTTCAGAGAGCTTGAGGCGGCTTTTCGCTCGCTCCTTCCGGCAGCGCGTCATATTGTTTCAGTCGCCGCGATTTCAGAGAGCTTGAGGCGGGGCGACGCGCTCGCCGTTGACGCGCAGGTTTGCCGCGTTTCAGTCGCCGCGATTTCAGAGAGCTTGAGGCGGCTAAGGCGCGACATGTGCGATCCCGCCCCGTTCAGGTTTCAGTCGCCGCGATTTCAGAGAGCTTGAGGCGGTACATCCGAGCGTGCGTGGCGATTGCGGCGGTGATGTTTCAGTCGCCGCGATTTCAGAGAGCTTGAGGCGGCCGAGACCAGCCGCAAAGGCGTCACCACCATAGGTTTCAGTCGCCGCGATTTCAGAGAGCTTGAGGCGGAAATGGCCGAAGGCATATTACAAGCCAAAATCCTGTTTCAGTCGCCGCGATTTCAGAGAGCTTGAGGCGGAAGACCGTGCGCGCTGAAATTGACAAGATGTTCGAGTTTCAGTCGCCGCGATTTCAGAGAGCTTGAGGCGGTCAATCGCAGTCGCGGAAAACACGGTGACGAAAGTGTTTCAGTCGCCGCGATTTCAGAGAGCTTGAGGCGGTTGTCGGCGCTGCTTTCGGTTCGCGTCGTGGGGAGGTTTCAGTCGCCGCGATTTCAGAGAGCTTGAGGCGGGCGTCGGCGTGCTGACCTCTCGTTGCACAGCGGCGTTTCAGTCGCCGCGATTTCAGAGAGCTTGAGGCGGTCAGAGCCGCGCCATCCCCGCGCCGACCTGCTGAGTTTCAGTCGCCGCGATTTCAGAGAGCTTGAGGCGGCTGCTGAACACTGAGGATTTACTCCGTCAGTTCAAGTTTCAGTCGCCGCGATTTCAGAGAGCTTGAGGCGGCGCCTGAACGTCTGCGCCATCGTCGAACACCCAGGTTTCAGTCGCCGCGATTTCAGAGAGCTTGAGGCGGAACGCGGTGCCTCTCGGGACTCTCGTTCCAATCTCGTTTCAGTCGCCGCGATTTCAGAGAGCTTGAGGCGGGGAAGCCGAAAGCTCGCAAGAGCCGCCGACTGCCGAGTTTCAGTCGCCGCGATTTCAGAGAGCTTGAGGCGGGCTGCTCGCTTCAACGTCGTCTGCGATGTCTTGTGGTTTCAGTCGCCGCGATTTCAGAGAGCTTGAGGCGGGCGGGAGATTTGCATTTTTACTCCTAATCGCGTTCGTTTCAGTCGCCGCGATTTCAGAGAGCTTGAGGCGGACGGGTTGCTCTCCCTGCACGCATTTAATGTTGGCGTTTCAGTCGCCGCGATTTCAGAGAGCTTGAGGCGGCAACGGTCGGCGTGTTCGCGCCCGTATTCCACGAGGTTTCAGTCGCCGCGATTTCAGAGAGCTTGAGGCGGCTGATCGTCGGCGCGGTTGCCGTCGGCGGCTTCCTGGTTTCAGTCGCCGCGATTTCAGAGAGCTTGAGGCGGTGCAATCCCGAACACCCCTTCAGCTACGTCAAAGCCATTCTGCACTCCCCGTGACTGGAATCAAGGCAAAGCGAGTGATGTCTCGCACCGCGACGCCGTTGACGTATTGGGTCAACGCCGTGATTACGCGGCTCGGATCAACGGCAACCGCAACGCCCGCTACCGTCACGGCAACCGCCGTGATCGCGCCCGCTGCCGCCGTGACGGTGCCGACGAAGCCGCTGCCCGTCGCGTCCACGAATGAGATCGTGTCGCCCGTGACGTAGCCGCTGCCGCCGCCGACAACCGCCACCGACGCTACCGCGCCGTTGCTGCCTATGGTGGGTGTGATCGTCGCGCCCGTGCCGCTGCCCGTCAACGTGACTGCTGCCAGCGCCGTGCCGCCAGTGAAGCTGATCGCTGTGACTTGGAGTTTGATTCGGTGATAGCGGCGGTTCACTGGCAGTGAAACCGTCGCGTTGCCTCCTGGGGTGACGCCCTGAATTCCAGGTAAAAATTGGATGAGTCTTCCGAGGTTAGGTATCATGGGGAGTCTCGTCGTGTGAGTTCTGTTGAGCTTACGGCAGCAAGCCGATGACCGTGCTGTAAGGAGCGCGGGGCGCGAGTTTGTTGGCGAAGAAGTAGCCGACGGCGACGCCGACTACGACTGCGATGATGACGTGATTACGGTTCACTGGGCACCTCCGTTTGGAGTGGTGTAAGCCTTCACCACCACACCGATGACGGTGCCCACGAAGAAAGCTCCCGCGATCCAGAGCGCGGTTTTCAAAGTGGGGTTCATGTTGTCTCCGTTGGGTTGACTGCGTGCGGGCGACAAATAAGACACCGCCGCCGCGCCGTCGAGCAACCGCCTGTTTGTCCGCCGTTAGAGTTTCGTTTGTGAGGTGGAAGTGGAAGTTGTGCAATGTGCAATGAAAACCACGGCTCGGGTGTCAGAGTGGGAAAATGAAGAAAAGAAGATTGTGCAACTCTCTCTCTCTCTCTCCTACCCATTGTCGCCAGACCATCACTTCATCGGATTGACGAGTTTGACGCCAGAGGGCGCAAAGTGAGATTCGTTCAGAGTGGCGACAACATGACCCCGATGCAACGCCGTCGCGGCGATCAGGGAATCTTCGCACGTCATCGACCTGTTTTTTCGTCGCATTTCGAGCAACATCTGTTTCCACCTCACCAAAACCGCCTCGGTGAGGGGTTCCGTGGCGTGGGCAAAGTCTGAGCGAATTCCGTTAATCCACTCTTGCAGCGATGGCTTGTGAGCATCGGGCGCGTTCAAAAGTCCGTATTGCAATTCCGCAATCGTGACGACGCTCAAAAAACTCTCCCCCTCATGCTCTTGCATCCAAGCCGCAACCTTCGGGTGTACGCGCTTTCGCTCTGAAAGCGAAACCATATCTGTGTCGATGAGAAAACTCATTCCTTGAAGGGGAGGCGGTGGCGTTTAGGAGCTGCAAACGGGTGGGGGCACTTCTGGAGGGAGGAAAATAGTCCTGAGGCGCCGCGCCGCTTCGTTCGCATCGGCGTCAGCACAATGCTGTGTTTGCCATCGCGCAACGGGCGCACTTCCACGGTCCCGCCCTCTCGAAGCCCCGCTTCATCACGCCACCATTTAGGCAAAGTCCCCTGTCCGACCCTGGTCACAGTCATCGTATCCATGTCTTTGGTTTTCACGATTTAATGATTCCTTAACATCGCGGTTTTGTCAACTGTGCAATGCAATCATTCTCTCACGGCAGGATCCGAAAAATCTGGTTGAACCGGACTCCCAGGCGGCGCTGCAACCAGCGATTCTGCGCTCCCCGTGACTGGAATCAAGGCAAAGCTCGCCGCTCTTTACCCCGCGCTCGGCGTAAATTCTGCGCTCCCCGTGACTGGAATCAAGGCAAAGCTCGCCGCTCTTTACCCCGCGCTCGGCGTAAATTCTGCGCTCCCCGTGACTGGAATCAAGGCAAAGCTCGTAAGCCGCCGTCACTTTTTCGTATTTCTCAGAGCGACTTGTGCGACAATACGGGCAGGGAGTTTGGGTGAAGTGTCATTGGCAAGTTTAACTCGTTTGGATTTGCCGTTGACGGTGATTACCCTTGCTGCCGTGTCTTTTTCCGAGGCGACAATCCAATCATCTTTCGTTGTGTGATCGAGGGAAGGGTAGGTGTCCAGTTCGATTGCCATGATGGACTGTCCGAGGAGGTACGCCCATCGTGCGCCGCAAATTCTTTTGAGATCGCTCAACTCTTTGGCGCCAAGCGAAGCGGCGAATCGCGCGAGTTTTGCCCGCCAGAGCCAGCCGTTCGTCGTGTTCCACGCGAATTGCGCCGAGGCGCACCGCCATCCCTGGCTGTAGCGGACAATGCGTGCGCCCTTCTGTTCAGGAGAACGGCTGTGAAGGCTTGTTGAAACGTACGAGCGGACGCATTGCGTGATTGCACCCGACCTGTTGCGGACGGGGATAAGACCGCGCAAGATAAATCCGTAGTTCGGTAAGGTTAGCCTCAATCGCGCGGTCAATTCCGACGAGAGTTGGCGGGCGTTGCTCGAACACGCCGCGAGAATCTGATAGCGCACGGGTTGTGTGCGGACATCTGCGATGACGATCCATGCCGTGAATGTCGGTTTGAGGATGTGCGTTTGAAGACTTTTGAATCGGCGTTGCGATTTTTCCCAAGGATTCGGCTCGTGTGCGATTAGGGTCAGGAAGGCAAGCCGTTGGAGTCCGAACTTATCGAACAAGTGACGAACATTGTGAACGAGCGCAAAGGCAGTTTTGCGGTGACGGGAGCAAAAGAAGGGGGTTGGGTTGGTGAAGTTATTATTAAGGACACTCTGAAAAAGTTTTCACCGTGAGGGCGTAAAAGTCGAGTGCGCGTTTTTGGGAGGCGGAAGGGGTGGCTCGGCGGGGCGTGGGATTTTCAATGGGTCGCGGCGTTGGGGATTTCGCAGGGGCATGGGGCT
>Ga0187893_10002449_pt1 | contig 40768 bp, 23 predicted proteins | sample MA1701074metaG_FD_139574 | JGI IMG/M metagenome (GOLD analysis project Ga0187893, IMG submission 139574) | White microbial mat communities from a basaltic lava cave in the Kipuka Kanohina Cave System on the Island of Hawaii, USA - MA170107-4 metaG ...
ATAAGTGCGGCTAGGGTTTGCCGGAGCGATTTTGGCGTCAGGCGAGGCGCGACGAGGAGGCGATACGGCGGAGAGTATCGTCGACGAGGAGCAACGAAGCATGGCGCCAAAAGCGCCCGGCCCTCAGGGTTGCGCCCGGATGAACTTCCACGAGTCTTGGGTCTTCGAATATTCAGGGCGCAACAAACCCTACACGGACTTATGAATGGGGGCACTTAGACTCCGGCAGCGCAGATAGTCGTCTGCTGGGCCGGGCCGGAGCCGCCGAGGAAGAGGAAATTCAGGATGGACACAGCGTCGCTCAGGTCGACGGTGCGGTCGCCGGTGAAGTCGGAGGTCTCGAAGCAGAGAGAGCATCGGCCTCCGAGGAAGAGCACCTCGAGGATCGCGACGGCGTCGGTGAGGTCGATCCTGCCATCCAAGTTTCCGTCGCCTACGGAAGCCTCCCGTTGTTCGATTCGGATCGACGTGTCGACCGTACGTGCAGGCCCGATCTGGCTGTGGATGCCCTCCGATTCGGAGGCGGCGTCGCTCAGGTGGCGAACCCGAATCGATGGCTTCCAGGGGAGGCCTTTCGAATCGACGATCTCGGCGACGGCAAGCGGCGTCTCCCCGCCCGCGGGCTCCCGCAGGATGTCGAAGTAGAGGGTCGCGACGTGGATTTGCTCCCCCTCTTCGGCAAGCCGCCGCGTTGCGAACCTCATGTCGCCGTAGAGGACCGCGTGCCCCTCGACGAAATCCCGGGAGCCTCCGGGAGTCTCGTTGCGGTTATCGATGAGGGCTGCGCCTCCGGCTGAGTAGGTCCTGACGCTGTCCAGGCGAAGGACTTCCTCGTCGAAATCGATGGGGATAACGAAAGCCGAGTACTCGACGGCCGCCTCGGCATAGACCTCGACGGGCACGTTGCGGGCTTGGGGGAAGCTGGCGCCACCCACGAGGTGGATCCGGAAGTCCGCCTCGGCCACGCTCGGGCGATCGGGGTAGACCTTGACCGGCGGCGGCTCAGGCGGTCGATCGGGCCGGGTCGTGGGCCCTTCGAGGACGGTGAGCGTGCCGGGCTTGTGGGATTGGGAGAGGTACTCGGTGATCCGCAGTTGTTGGCCCCAGGTCCAAGTCTGATGCAGTTGGTTGTAAAGGCACCGGGCGTTCCCTCGTTCCAAAGTCGCGTCGCAGCACGTCACGTTCCCCGCATCACCAGGGTTCCCTTTCAGCCGGTAGTAAAGGGTCATCATCGGAATCGCTGGATCGATCGGGATTCGCGATGGGTATGCAGTCCGCTCGAACGATGCGCCCAGGACGAATCCGTCACCCTTCTGGTTTCCAGGGCCCCCTGCGCTCTCCGAGATGCGATAGAAATAGGCCCCCATGGGGGATATCAGCGATAGGAACTCCTCAGAATAAGTTGGCTCTCCAACCAGAGTCGCCACCGATGGATCGTGACAGACTGCCACGTGAAAGCTGGTACCTCCTTGGCTCCCTTCCGGCACAGGAATCTCGCAACGAAAGGCCACATTCACAGGAACGACGTCTCCGACCGCCCCGGCTGCCGACTCGATTTCGAGGGAGTAGCCGTCGGTCTTCACACGATTCTCGTGATCCGCCGTTGGCGGCGGGCATTCGCCAGCTCCAAGCAGCGGCGCAGAAAAAAGTAGGGCCAGAATAACTGGAATGCGAGTCCGCTCTCGTGGCTTGCGAGTTTTCATTCGAACCGTGTGTACCTCGCCGGCCGCCGCGCTGGGAATTGAGTGTGTCGGTGCGACGAATCCAAGGAGGCCTCGAATAGCCGAACGTAACTCCGCGCTCTTCATCGCTTCACCGTGTCCATAGTCAACGTGCTGGGTGTCGGGAAGGAGCTGACTGAGTCCGCGATCCAATCGCCGTTCGTATCCTTGAGCCGGTAGATCTTCTTGAGCGGAGTCTCCATCTGGACGTAGACGACTCGTCCCTCTCCCACTGCAAAAGGATGATAGAGAGCCGTGAGATCGACGGTCAAGGAAGACCTTCCACGAGTACGGGGCGCCCTGATTCAAGACGGAAGGTGACGCAAGCCACGCAGGAGGACAAGCAGCCTCTGGAGGTTGAAAGTGCCGAGAAGAGCCTCACTCCCTCTGCTTCGCCCTCGCTTCGACCTCCGCCGCGCTCAGGGCCTTCGCGACGACCTCGAGGCCCGCGAAGGACGCCGCGAGGAACTCCTTGCCGCTGTAGTTCGGGTTGCCGCCGATGGCGGCGTTGCGCGCGGCCGTCTCGATAGAAAACGGCGCGGTCGCCGCACCGCGCTCCTTGCCGTCGACGTAGAGAATCAGCCGGTCCTCGTCCTTGACCGCGGCGATGTGATGCCATTTCCCCGTCTCGATCGGGACGCCGGGCGTCGAGTGGCCCGCGCCGGCCTCGATGCGGGCGTGGAGCTTGCCGCCCTCGGCCACGATCCGGAGCGGATCGTCCATCGGAGCAGCCCAGGCGCTGAAGACCTGACCAGGCCTGCCTTCGGGCAGCTTCCGCACGTTCACCCAGACGGAGACGGTGTAGTTCTCCCACGGGAATCCGTCGAGGTCGTAGACGAGCATCTCCTTGTCGCCGTCGAGGGCCACGGCGGAATTCTCGGCCCCGTTCGGCCCGGACGAGGGGGAGAAGGAGCCGGCGGAGCGCAGCTCTCCTTTCTCGGGCCGCGTTTCACCCCGCAAGAGGGCGCGGAGCGCGACGCCGCCAGCCGCTCGGGCCGCTGTGGGGGCGGGTTCGGACGCCGGCGGCAGGGAGGGATCGATTCGCAAGCGCGCCGGCGGCTCGGTGCCGGCCGAAGCGCCGCCGGGGCCCGCGGCGCCGGCGCGGAAGTAGCACCAGGAAAGGCGCGGTAGCGATTCCATCGTCTTCGCATCGAGGACGATGCGGTCCTCCTTCGTCGCCGCCGAGGAGACGAGCACGCGCTCGAACTCCGGTGCGTCCGAGACCTCCAGGCGGTATTCGATCGCCGCACCGGCCGGCCCCGGATTCGCCCTCAGCCGCCGCCAGCGGAAGCGCGCGGCCCCGGGGGGCAGGATCGTGCCGTCCCGCGGTTCGAGCGTCAGGACGGGAGCGGGCGGCGGATTCTGCGCCGCCAGCCACGAGCGATAGCGAGTTCCCGCGGCGCCGGCGCTCGCGAAATCGCAGAGGAGGAGGCTCTTCCCTTCCGCCGCCGGCACATCGACGAGCACCCAGGGAGAGAGGAACTTCGTGAGCGAGCCGCCGGCCGGTCGAGGCTCGCGATGCTCGGCCCGTTCGAGCCGCGAGAGGTCGATGGGCGGGATGTCTCCCTCGTCGAACGCGTTGTACTTCTGGTCGATGGCGAGGAGGAGCGGCCCGCGGTAGAGCGAGACCTTGCCGGCCGCTTCGCGGTCTCCCGAGACGGACCGCAGGCTCATGTCGAGGTCCACATCGATGGCGTCCCCCGTCTCCCAGCGCCGATCGAGCTTCAAGTACGTTCCCGGACGGACTCCGCCGGCGGGGGAGCCGCCCACGACCACGCCGGTCATCTTCGACCAGTTCGGGATGCGGAGGTGGATCGAGAAGGACTCCGGTTTCGAAGGCTCCACGGCGATGCGCACGCGGCCGGCCCGCGGGTAGTCGGACTCCCACCGGATCGTGATGCCCGTTCCGCTCGGGAGCCGACCTTGGAAGCGGCCCGGGGCGAAGCCGTTGATGGCGAGGCCATCGGGCGCTGCCATCACCGTCCACTCGGTCAGGATCCCGAGCCCCCGCGGGGCGTTGACCGAGCAGCAGTTCAGCTCCGGCGTGCCGGCGCGGGACTGGAAGACGATCGTGTGGGCCGACGCTTCGCGTACGCCGTCCATCGGCGTGTTGTATGTCCACCAGCGGCCCGAGGGGTGCTGCGCGCCGCAGGCCGCGTTGTAGAGGCTCAGCTCCAACTCGTCGGCGGCCCTCGCGTCGCCCGTGAGGCGCAGCTCATCGAGCGTGAGGGCCATCCAGGCGATCGTGCAGCAGGTCTCGATCGCCGTTGGGCTGTAGGGATTGCCCGTCGCCTGCTCGCCGGATGAGAAACCGCCGCCGTTCCGCCGGTCGAAGCGGAGGATGCTCCGCCAGTGGTGATCGAACGCCGCCCGGTAGCGCTCCTCGCCTGTGATCCGGTAGAGGACGAGGAGCCCCTGGAGATCGTGGAGGCTCTCCCAGCGCGGCCGCGGCGTCTGGAAAAACTCGAGCCCCTTGAGCCCCGTCCGGAGGTAATCTCCGGCGCGCTCCCAGTCCTTCTCGACCTCGCGGGCCATCTCGAGGTAACGAGCTTCCCCCGTGAGGCGGTGCAGCTCGCCGAGGCCGTGGACGATGGCCATGTTCATCTCGTGGGAGCCGGCATCGAAGACGCGCTTCTGCGTCCCGAGGAAAGTGCGGCAGATGAGGTCGCCGATCCGCCGCGCGCCGGCGAGGGCGGCGGGGTCGTTCGCGAATTCGCTCCAGCCGAGGAGGCCCAAGATGACGTGGTAGTGCCCCCAGAGGTCCCAGTGGCCCAGAAGCCGCTCGCGCATCGGGAAGGGGCCGAGGTAGCCGTCCTCGGCCTGAGCCTCAAGGAGCGACCCGACGAACTCTTTCGCGAGGCCGCGCAGCTCGGGGTTCTCCGTCATGCGGAGCGCCTGGACGAGCGAGATGAGGTACTTGCCGGCGAACTCGCCGGCCCAGTCGACGAGACGCGGCTCGGGCTGGCGGTCGCGCAGGCGGAACATCTCGATGATCCCCGGGTTCGCGAGGGGAGCCCGGAGGAGCCAGTTCTCCTCGTTGGCGCGGATGCGATCGCCGAGGACGCTTTCGAAGCGAAACCGCGCCGAAGGGATCGACTCGAAGGCGACCCGGCCGCGGTCGGCAGCCGGGACGGCGCCTGCGATGACCAGGAAGATGGAGACGGCGAGAGCGACTCGCGACGAACGGTTGTGCGGCATGCGTTTTCCTCCGTGAGGGCCGCATCTTACCGTGCGCCGAGCGCAACCCAAGACGACGGACAGAGAATGAACCGCAGAGAACGCAGAGTATCGCAGAGGGGCGTTTCGGCGTAGGATCCTCGCCGAGGTGCTTCACCGTGGCTGAAAAACCCTGGTACGAGACCCTGTTCGAGCGCGAGGACTACCTCCGCTCGTACGAGGAGTACTTCGCGGGCCTCGATGTTCGAAAGGAAGGGGATTTCCTCGTCGAGAAGCTCGGTCTCGAACCGGGCATGAAGGTCCTCGACCTCTGTTGCGGCCAAGGGCGGCACGTCGTGGAGCTGGCCCGCCGCGGGCTCCGCGTCGTCGGGCAGGACCTGAGCGAGTCCCTCCTCTCCTGCGCCCGCGAGGCGGCCGCGGCCGCCGGCGTCGCGGTCGAGCTGGTCCGCCGCGACATGCGCGAAATCGCCTGGACCGGCGAGTTCGACGCCGCCGTCAGTCTCTTCACCGCCTTCGGCTACTTCGAGAGCGACGCGGAGAACTTTCGCGTCCTCGAAAGGGTCGCAGGGGCCCTGAAACCGGGCGGCAGGTTCTGCCTGGAGATCGGGAGCTACCCCCGGCTCATGCGCAACTGGCAGGCGAGGGGCTGGATGCGCGCGCGGGATGGGCTGGTCTGTCTGGACGACCGGAAGCTCGACTGGCTGGCGGGGACGCAGAGCGCCGAGCGGACCTTGATCGAACCGGACGGGACCAGGAAGACCCAGACCTACAGGTTCCGCCTCTTCGCTCCGCACGAGATCGTCGAATGGCTCCACAGGGCCGGGTTCGAGACGACGGCCCTCTTCGGGGACTTCAACGGCGCTGCGTTCGGATTCGGGAGCGCGAGACTGATCGTGATCGCCCGGAAGGGTGCGGCCGGTTGATGGGAGTCGTGCACAGCGTCTGAATCGGATCGTCCGATCCCTCGCCTGTGCATCTCGCCATACTCTCCCATAGAATGTGACGACTCTATGGCTGATACAGCATTCAACCCGTCCGGTACGGGCAGTGCGCCCGCGGGTTCTTACCGCCCCCTCGCGATCGGACCGAAGCTCCGCATCTGGCCTCCGGTCGTCCTCGCCCCGATGGCGGGGGTGACGAACTTCCCGTATCGCAAGATCTGCCGCGATTTCGGCGCGGGCCTCTGCATCACGGAGATGGTCAGCTCGCGGGCGCTGATCGAAGATCACTGGCGCACGAAGGAGATCGCCGAGTTCGGGCCCGACGAGCGGCCGCGCTCTCTTCAGATCTTCGGCGCCGACCCCGCCGTCATGGGCGAGGCGGCGCGGCGCATGCGCGAGGCGGTCGACCACATCGACATCAACTTCGGCTGCCCGGCGCCGAAGGTCACGAAGAAAGGAGCCGGTGCCGCGATCCCCGCCAACCCCGCGCTTTGCCGCGAGGTCGTTCGGGCGACGGTCCGCGCCGCGGACCCCGTGCCGGTCTCGATCAAGGTGCGCCTCGGGATCGACGACGGCCGCTTCACCTTCCGCGACGCGGCCAAGATCGCCGAGGACGAGGGCTGCGCCTATATCGGCATGCACGCCCGCACGGTCGAGCAGCGCTACCGCGGGCGGGCGCGCTGGGACTACATCTCGGAGCTGAAGTCGCTCGTGAAGATCCCGGTCCTCGGGAACGGCGACGTCTTCCGCGCGGAGGATGCGTTCCGCCTCATGGAGAGGACGGGCTGCGACGGCGTGATCATCGGCCGCGGCTGCCTCGGGAACCCGTGGCTCTTCACCGACCTCCGGCGGAGGTTCGACGGGCTGAGCGGGATCGCGCCGCCGTCCCTCGATGAGGTGATCGACGTGATCCGTCTCCACTACCGGCTCCTCGTGGAGTACTTCTCGCTCCCGCGCGCGGCCGACATGGCCATGCGGAAGTTCGGGACCTGGTACGCGCGCGGCCTCAAGAACGCCGCGGCGATCCGCCGGCGATTCCAGACGATCGATGGTCCGGCCGATCTCGACCGCGTGCTCGAGGAGATGCGCGAAGCGGGCTGGCAGGACGGCTTCCGGCCGTTCGAGCCGGAGGAGGCGGGCGCGCCGAGCACTTGCGCGGGAGATCCGGCCTGCGCGGCGGGATGATCGGGTGAGGGGCGCGTCCGGCGTTCTGCGGAGAGGTTTCTGCCGCCGTCCCATCCTCTGGGGAATCGCGACCTGGCTCTTGAGCGTCCTGAGCGGCGCGACGGCGCTCGCGCTGGCCAACTTCGGCGGTCCGGCGTGGATCTTCGTGGCCATCGGTCTCTGGCTCTGGACGGTAGGGCTTCCGACGCTCGCCGCTGTGCTCGGTATCGTGTTCATCTGGGGCAGTTTGCCCGAGCAGCCCGCTCATTCATTCGCCTGGGCCACGCTGGCGGCTCTGTTCGCCTCGTGCGCGCTTCAAGTGGGCGCCGCCCGGTTCCTCGCGCGCCTTCTGCGGCTTCGGGAGGCTTCGTGAGCCTCACTCGCCGGAGTTTCATGGTGCGCCTTGCCGCTCTGGCAGCCGCAGGAGCCGCCGGAGGCGCCTCCGCACCGCCGCCGCCGCGGGAGCCTCGCCGGCCGATCATCGACTTTCACGCCCATCTCTTCGGCGTCGGGGACAGTGGAAGCGGCTGCTTCCTCTCTCCCGCGCAGAAGCGGCACGTGAACTACCGCTTCTTCCTCATGCTCCTCGGCCTGAGCGAAAACGGTCGCATGGACGAGGACTACATCGACCGCATCGTGGCGCAGCTTCGAGGTTCGTCCGTTCAGCGGGCGCTCCTCCTGGCTCAGGACTGCCGCTACGACGCCGCGGGCCGCCCCGACCACGCGCGCACTTCGTTCTTCGTCCCCAACGAGTACCTCTTCGAGGTTTGCCGGCGGTTCCCCGACCTGTTCATTCCGTGCGCCTCGATCAACCCGCGGCGCCGCGACGCGCTCGATGAACTGGAGAAGTGCGCCGCCGGCGGCGCTCGCGTTATGAAGATCCACCCGCCGATCCAGGCCGTGGACCCCGGCGACCCGGCCTTCCGGCCGTTCTACCGGCGCTGCGCGGAGCGCAAGCTCATCGTGATGGCCCACACCGGCACTGAGCACGCCGCCGAGATCTCCGGTCACGAGAACTGCGACCCGGCGCGGCTCGCGCTCGCCCTCGATGAAGGCTGCACGGCGGTGGCGGCTCACTCGGGAATGGGCGACGCCTTCGACCGAGAGGACTTCTTCCCGAGCCTCGAATCCATGGTCGAGCGGTATCCCAATCTCTACTGCGAGACCGGAAACCTAGGCTCGATGTTCCGCTGGCGAAACCTCCCGCGCCTCCTCGGCTCGCCGCGCGTCCTCGAAAGGCTCATCCACGCGAGCGACTTCCCATTCCCGCCGAATCCGCTCGTTTTCTGGAACCGCATCGCGCCCTGGAGGCTGCTCAGCCTTCTCGCCGAGCGAAACATCTTCGAGCGCGACCTCAGGCTCAAGATGGCGCTCGGACTTCCGGCCGAGGTGTTCGAGCGAGGGGCGCGGCTCCTGGGTGTCGCCGGCGGGTGAGCGGGCGCCGACTCAGGATTCCGAATCCGCATCCGCGTCCGAATCGGCATCCGAATCCGTATCCGGAACCGCATCCGCACCCGGAACCGCATCCGGAACTGCATCCGCGATCCGGATCCGTCTCCGAATCCGGCGCGTTCGCTCAGCGCGGTTGGATCCCCAGCCCGGGTCCCTTCGGCAGCGTGATCTTCCCGTCGATGTTCCGCGCACCCGTGAACGGATCGTTCGTGATGAGGATCGCGCCGTCGAGGTCGAGGTGGTCGGCGAGAGGGCCGATCTGCGACGCGGCGGTGATCGCGACCGACGATTCGATCATGCAGCCGAACATCACCTTGAGGCCCAGACCGCGGGCCAGCTCGACCATCCGCACGGCCGGAAGGATCCCGCCGCACTTGACAAGCTTGATGACGATCCCATCGAAGCGGCCCTCGGCCGCGGGGACGTCCTCCGGGACGATGGCGCTCTCGTCGGCGTAAAGGGGCAGCGCCGAAGCCTGGCGCAGGTCGGCCATCTCCGCCATGCGGTCCGCCGGGAGAGGCTGCTCGATGAACTCGACGCCCAGCTCCGCAAGAGCGCGCGATTTCTCGACGGTCTCCTCGGCGGTCCAGGCGCAGTTGGCGTCGACCCGGAAGCGGGCCTGTGTCGCAGCGCGCAGGGCGCGGATGATCCCCAGGTCGTCCGCGGTCCCGAGCTTGACCTTCAAGATCGGGAACGCGGCCGCCTCACGGGCCTTCTCGACCATGCGCGGGATCGTGTCGATCCCGATCGTGAAGCTCGAAAGCGGCAGCTTGTCGGGGTCGAGGCCCAGCATGTGGTGGAGCGGAATCCCGCGTTTCTTCCCCGACCAGTCGTGGAGGGCGATATCGATCGCGGAGAGCGCGGCCCGGTCGCCGCCGAGGGCCTCCTCGACCTCCGCGAGCAAGTCGCGGACTCTCAGCGGATCGCGAGCGGTCTCGATGACCGTCCGTGTCCGCTCGATCGAAGCCGCAATGCTCGCCGCGCTGTGGCCGTAATAACCGCTCGGGCTCGCTTCGCCGTATCCGACGATTCCGTCGCGCTCCAGCTCGACGATGACCGTTCGAACGGCGTCCTGCGAATCGCGGGAGATCGTGAACGTGTGCCGCAGCCGCAGGACCGCGGCGCGGACGCGCAGCTTCATCGCTTCGAGTCCTTTACCGCGCGCCGCGCCGGAGGACGACGCTTCGAGCCCGCGGCCTCGGCCTTCGGTTTCGAAGCGCGGCGCGCGAAGGCCGCCTGCGCCTTGATGACCGCGTCGACGAGCTTATGAGCGCCGAAGCGGACGACGTCGGTCGTGGGGAGGCCGTAGCGGTCCTCCGTTCGCTTGACGTCCCGTTCGGCGTCCTTCTGCGAGAGGAAACGCGTGTTGGCGCTGATCCCGATCACCTTGCACGGGCAGATGAGGTTGGCAAGCGTCTCGTAGATCTTGATGATCTCGCCGAGAGGAGGCATCGGCGCGCCGTTGGCGTGGCGGATCTCCGTGCGCCCCGATTCATAGCACATCATGAGAGCTTGCGGCGCCGCACCATGAAGGAGGGCGAGCGTCACGCCCGAATAGAGCGGGTGGACGAGCGAGCCCTGTCCCTCGATGAGGAGGAACTCCGCGTTCTTGTGGTCGAGGATGACCTTCTCGATCGCGCCGGCGGCGAAGTCGCTGATGACGCGGTCGATCGGGACTCCCCAGCCGCTGATCATGATCCCTGTTTGCCCCGTGGCCACGAACTCGGCGTTGCAGCCGCGGCTCTTCAGCCCCGCGGCGACCTCGATCGACGTGAGCATCTTCCCCACGTTGCAGTCGTGGCCGACCGTGTGGACGCGGAAGCAGGCGAGATCCTTGGCGACGTTCTCGGAGACGGTGGCATCGGCGGGCGGCTTGCGCACGTCGGTGATCATCACGCCCTTTTCGCGGGCGAGGGAGGCGATCTCCCTGTCCTCGCTCAGGAAGTAGTGGAGGCCGCTCACGAGGTTCATCCCGCGCTCGATCGCCTCCCGCAGGATCGGCCGCCATTCGACGGGCAGCCCGCCGCCCGCCGGCGCGATCCCGATGAGGAGCGTGTCGGCCTCGACCTCGCCGAGGCGGCCGATGAAGGGGATGTTCCCGCCCGTGCCGAAGACATCGACGGAGGTCTTTCCCGCCATCGTCGAGTCGAGGAGGGCCACGACGTCGCTCGGGCGGTAGCGGATGACACCGCTGGCGGTCTTGGCGTCGCTGGGGTTGGACTTGCCCTGGGTCAGGATGACGATGCGCTGGGGCATGGGTGGTTCTCTCGATGTGCCTGCGGGGTAAAGGCCGGGATTTTGGCCGGATGCTTGGGCGTAATCAAGAGGTGGGGGGAGGACGGTAACCACGGAGGACACAGAGGACACGGAGGAACGCAGAGTGGTCGGAACCGGAGACGGAGAGAAGATGCGGATTTGGAGGCGGAGGAAGGAGAGTCGGATGCGGCTGCCGATGGCGGATGCGGATCGTCGTTGCGGTTGCGGTTCCGGGTGCGGATTCGGCTGCCCCTACCGGCTCTGAATTCGCCGCCGACTCCGCATCCCCTTCCACCTCCGTCTCCGCATCCGACTCCCGTTCCGGATCGGACTCCCGATCCGAATCTGGATCTGCCTCCGTCATCCGAATCCCTCACTCGCTCCTCCTGAGGATTCCCTTCCCTCGGCGCTGCCCCGGGATCATGATGTCGCTTGCCGTCGAGGAGGGATCCATCACGGAGGACGACCATGGCAGGGAAGTTTCTACGGCAGTCGCTCGCGACGCTGCTTCTCTACGGCTTGACGGCCTTGTCGGGAGGCTGCTCGCAGCTTGTCGAGCGCTCCAACTGCGGCATCCGCAAGCTCGACGAGACCTGGGGTGTCACCGGGAGCATCTGCCGCGGCGCCAAGTACGCCGGCTGGGGGATATCTGCACCCCTTGCAGTCGCGATGGCCCCCCTCGCGGCCCTCGCATGGGCGACTCCGTGGGTGGACCTGCCCCTGGCGGTCGATTTCGCCTCGGCTCCGTCCATCGGAGTGGGGTGCGTGCTCCAGGCTTTGGTCGGCTACCCGACACGCCTCATTGTGCCGCAGCCGGAATACCTGAGCTTCGAAGGAAGGCAGGGGCAGTTCATACGGTGGAACAAGGACCGGTGGACTCCATGGGGGTTCATTGCGGAGCACAAGGGGGTAGCGGGGAATCCTCGTCTCCCCGAGCCGCTTCAGCCCGAGGTCAATGCCCATTATGCCGTGGACGGCGTGCTCCTCGAGCGGCTCCGGGAAGAGCTGTCGGTGGCCCGCGAGCGCTCGCGATGCACGGTGGCGTTTCCCCTCGGGGACGACTTTCCGTGCCGCTTCGAGTTCTACCGCGCCGCCGCAACGGACTTCAAGCCTCGCCGGCCCCTCGTTCTTTTGACGCCGCCCCTTCAGGGAACCTTCGCGGCGCACTACATGGCCCGGCGCTTCGCCCGGCGGGGGCTCCATGCGGCCGTCATAGCGCCCGAGAGGGACATCCTCGAAGGCCATCCGGAGCCGAAGCAGCTCGAGGTGCGGTTTCGGGCTTTGGTTGTGGCCGCGCGCACGGCGGTCGCGGCACTCACGGAGCTGGATGGAGTCGACCGGGACCAGCTCCACTACCTCGGCATCTCGGCGGGCGGAATCTTCGGCGCCGTACTTCTTGCGCTGGAACCCTCGATCAACCGCGCCGTCCTCCTCTTTCCCGGAGGAGACCTGGCACGGATCGTACGCGAGAGCGACGAGACCACCGTCAGGAGCTATCGGGCGGCCTGGGCGGCGCGCGGTGTCGATCCTGAAGCCCTCGCGCGGCTCATGAAGGACTCCATCCGGACCGACCCGCAGCGGCTGGCGCGCGCCATCGATCCCCGCCGCGTCCTCCTTTTCCTCGGCGAATCGGACACCCGAGTGCCCCTCGAGACAGGGTTTTCCCTCTGGGAGGCCATGGGCGAGCCCGAGACGTACCTCCTGGGCGGCAACCACGAGACGGCGTCGATCTGCTTCGGGTTCCTGCTGAGGCGGTCGGAGGAGTTCCTGCTGGCTGAGGAGGCGTCAACGAAGCCTGAAACTGCGCGGTCGCTCGGGCTACGCTCTTCGGCGCGGTGAGGAGAGGAGCGATCACGGGAATAGAGGGACCCCCGTTCGCCGCGCCCTACTCTGCCCGTTCGTTTCACCGGGGCGTCTGCTTCCGTACTTCCTCCAAGCGCCGGTTGACGTCCCTCACCTTCTTGAGGCTGCTCTCGCCCGCGTTCCCGACGATCGCGAGGAGCGAAGCGCGGGCGAGGGCTCGCTCGGCGGCGTCGAGCGGGGCCGCGTCGGGTTGGGGGGCGGCGAGGTAGCCCTCTGCTGCCCGAATCTCGCTCTCGAAAGCTTGTTGATTCCGTCGGAGCGCTTTGTGGGCTCTCGCGAGCCCCTCGTGGAGGGGCGGAGCGAGCTTCGCGGCGCTCGGGTCCTTGCTCTGGAGCTGCTCGACGGCTCGAAGCGCCATTTGCCACTGGAAGACCGTACTGCGCGGGTCGTAGTCGTCGCCCCAACGGCTTTGCTTCTCGTAGATCGTGGCGAGGATCGTGTGGAACTTGAGGAGTCGGTTCCAGTCCTGACCCACGGTCGCCCGGTATGCGGCCCCTTTCTCCTCAAAGAGTAGATCGACGAAACTTCGGAGGAGTGTGCCTTGGGGATCCAGCCGCTTCTCCTTCGAATCCAGGTCGACGAGGAGGATGTTGGAGGCGTAGAGAGCGGCCTCCATGTTGGTCGTGTCGAGCGCCCAGGCGCGGCTGTAGAGACCGAGCGCCCTGCCCATCTCGCTTCGGCGGTAGCTTTGCGCGGCCACGCCGGCGAGGAACTTCGAGAAGAGGCTCCGCGGGGCGCCTTGAACCCAGGGGGCGTATCGTTCCTGAGCCTTCTGGGGCGCGAACTCGACCGGCAGCTCGGTCAAGTAGGTCTCATCGATGGTTGCGAGCATTCGATCGGCCGGCTTCCTCACGCGGTCGCGGGGGATGGTCTTGAGCGGCCCGGACCAGTCCCGTGCGTAGCCGTCCCGATCGACGTTCGCTTCGGTGAAGTACCGCAGCAGCTCCTCGACGAGGCGCGGGTAGTTCGGGTGGCCTTGCCAGTGGGCGACCGACGTCAGGGCGTCGCGGAGGCTCCGGCCCGCTCCGTCGAAATCGCCGCGCTTCAACTGGCCGTCGACAACGCGGCTGATCTGCGGGATGCCGGTGCCCTCGCTGTCCGACTTGAGCGCGACCGCGCGGGCGCCGTCGGCGGCTCGGGCGAAGCTCGGGTCCGCTTCCGCCGCCTCGACGTATCTTCGATACGCGTCGGCCTTATTGCCCGTCGCTTCGAGCGCGCGGGCGAGGTTGAAGAGGCAGCGGGCGCGGGCAGGGCCGGTCAGGTCCTTCCATCCGTCGTCCTGGACGGCGCCCGAGAGGACGCGGGCCGCCTCATCGGGTCGATTCCGGCGGAGGAGCTGCGCCGCGTAGCTGTTCGACGCCTGGAGGTGGACTATGCCCTGCGATGAGCCGATGGCCTCCTCGAACTCCTTGCGCGAGCGGTCGAGCCACTTCGGGTCGGCTCCCGGGGCCGCCGCGCCGCGATCGAGGAACTTCGCCAGCTCGATCTGGAGGCCCGCCTTCGCATCGGGCTTCGCCTCGGCAAGGGCCTTCTCGTAGATGGCGATCGCTCCGGAGTAATTCCCCTTCGATTCCTCCTCTCGGGCCGAGGAAAGGACCCGCCGCGTGCCGTCGTCGTACTGGATCTCCTGGGCGCCCACCGGGGGAAGGAACAGCGCGAAGAAGCCGCCGATGAGTACGCTCATTCGTCGCCGATTCGACAAGGTCCGTGGTCGCTTCATGGTGGTCGGCCTCACGTCTCCCAGCCCGGCGGCTGGTACTCCTTCAGGAAAACAGCGGTCGGCTCGGCGTCCTGGATGTCGGCGTCGGCGACCGGGTCGAGGAGGAATGCATCGAGCGCTTCCGGCAAGCCTGGGTCATAGGGGCTCCAGAGCCCGCGCGCGGCGGCCGTCCATCGCCGCGTGGTCTGGTCGCTGCGGCGGCGCGACTGGATGATGAACACCGCCTCGAACAGGTGCTCGTAGCGCGTCCGGGCGAGCGGGAGGACGAGCGACCGCTGGGCCGGGTCGAGCCACTTCGGGGCTTCCGCGATCGGGACGCGCTCGCGGATCGCCGCCTCGCTGAGGCCCGGCGACCCGGCCGCCGGCACCGCTTCGGGCAAGAACTCATTGAGGAAGCCAAGAAGCGCTTTTTTGGCGTTGGAGGAAGATGGCAATCCATCGCCGGGCTCGAACCAGATCTTCTGGACGAGGGAATCCGGCGGCCCGATGGTTGCTCCTTCGGCGCCGCCTTTCGGCCGGCGGAGCAGCTCGATCCCGACGAGGACCTGGTTCGGGCCTCCGTCGCGGACGGCGAGCCTCACGACCGCGCGGTGGAGCGCGGGGTTTTCCAGCGAGAAGTCCCAATGGCGCAGCCGAGGGAGGCGCCGCAGGAGATCGCCGGCGACGGCTCTCTTGACATCGTCGGTCTCGGCTTGCGTCCAGGGGTCGGTGATCGTGCGGGTGATGTGGACTCCAACCCCGATGGGAACCGGCTGCGCTCCTGCTGGAACTTCGGACATCGAGACAAGGAGCACGGGCAATGCCGCTCGCCCCAGCCTCCTCCACGAGCGGACTCTACAATGACCCATCGCTATCGAGCCTCCTACTTGTCGCTGGTATCGATCTCCACAACCTGGGGAAAATCTTCAATCCGCCTGCACGCGGCGACGGTCGCCTTGCGGCGGAGCCAGGTCGTGTCGTCGGACTTCTTGACGCGGATCTCGATCTCCTGGCGCTCCTCGAGCGACAGCGATTCGCCGACGCCGCTCGGCGCAAACCACCTCTCGAGCTTCCGGGCCGCCCCCTCCTTGCCGGTCAGCTCGGCGCGCCAGGAATCCTTGAGCGTTTGAGGGACATCGACCGATGCGCGGCAGCCTACCCAGACGGTCTGGCCCGTGAACGGCGTCGAGCCAAGATCCTGGCCGCCGGCGCTCACCGAGATCGTGTAGGAGGAATCCTTCTCCATGGCGGTTCCCGAAAGGGCGAAGGATGGCTTCACAAGGACGACGCTCCGCGCGAGGAGCGCCGCAGGAAACTCGACCTCCGTTCGGCGGAAGGGCAGCACCTCCGCCGTGAGGAGCGGCAGCCCATCCGCATCGACGACGTACTGCCTGCCGCTCCACCCCGACTTGAGCGGAACCTTTCGCTCGCCGCCGGCCGAGAGGTCGAAGGAGGCGACTTCTTCGGAGGAATTGACGGCCGGCCGTACGACGATTCGCCGGTGGACGGAGTCCTGCGACGCGTCGAGGATGATCGCGCCGTGAGTAGACCACCACCCGAGGAAAGCGACCGCCGCCGCGACGACGGCGATCGAGCCGATCCAGTGAGCGAGAATTCCGTCGAGGAGGAGCTGGAGGTGGTCCTTGCGGCGGCTGCGCAGGACGTTGGCGACGAAGGCGATCCAGCCCGCGGCGCCGCCCATCGCCAGCACGGTCAGGACATCCTGGAGGTGCTCGGTGAACTTCCCGATCCAGAAAAGGGTCAGGACGCCGAGAACGAGGAGCGAGGCGAGATTCAGGTAGAAGCGGTCGCGGATGAGACGGCGGATTCCCCGTAGCACGCGCCGCCGGCGCCGCTTCCTCGGAGGAAGAGAAGCCTGCCCGGCGCCCGCATGTTGCGGACTCGCCTCACCGCTTGGATTCGTCGTTGTTCCCAACGTGGCCCCGAACATGCCGCGCATTATCGTCGGGCCGTCGAACCTTGTCGAGAGGTCGAGCTGGTTTCGGACGGGAACCGCAGAGTACGCAAAGGAATCCGCAGAGGAAACGGAGGAGCGGATTGCGCCCCTCTGCGCTACTCTGCGTCCTCTGCGGTTAACTTCCCCGCCCGACCCATCGACGGCCTTGAGCTTTCGCACGCGCATCGATAGCCTGTCTCCACTCCCGAACCGGGTCGAGATCAACTCACTTCATTCCGAAGGAGAAACCATGAACGTCACCCCACGGACCGCCCTCGTTTTCTTCGCGGCGATGTTCCTCGCCGCCCCGCCGGCCGTCTCCGCCGACAAGGCGCGTCTCCTCCTCACCACCGACGGGACGCACTCCTGGGCCCAGAAGGAGGCGGCGTTCGATTCGCTCGTGGCCGAGCTGGGCGGCTTCGCCGTCGAGAAGTCGAAGGACCTCGATCGGTGGCTCCCGCGGAACATCAAGGACTACGACCTCGTCGTCATCCACACGACGGGCGGCACGCTCAGCGCCGAGCAGGCGAACGGCCTGCGCGATTTCGTCCAGGCCGGAGGCGGCCTCGTCGGCATCCACTGCGCGACCGACTCGTTCAAGAACTCCGACGTCTACTGGGAGCTTCTCGGCGGGCGGTTCCGCGAGCACGGCGGCGGGAAGTTCACCGTCGAGATCGCCGACCCGTTTCACCCCGTGCTGCGGGGGGTCAAGGACTTCGAGGTGAACGATGAGGATTACCAGCACGACTACCACCCGCGCGCGGGCCTGCGCGTCCTCATGAAGAAAAAGGGCGACGACCGGAACATGGTCTGGGTGAAGCGGGTCGGCAAGGGGCGGCTCTTCTATATCGCCAACGGCGACAATCCGGGCGTCTTCCAGAACCCGGGGTTCCGCGACGTACTCGGGAACGGCCTCCTCTGGGCCTCGGGCGGCCGCGTGCCGCCCTCGCGAGAGGGAGAGGAAGGTTTCGAGCCGATCTTCGACGGCAAGTCGCTCGCAGGCTGGGAAGGGGACGAGAAGCTCTGGCGCGCCAAGGACGGCCTCCTCGTCGGGACGTCGCCGGGGATCCGGCACAACGACTTCCTCTGCTCGAAGAAGGAATGGGGCGACTTCGAGCTGCGCCTCCAGTTCCGTGTCGTGAAGGCCCAGGGCAACACGGGAGTCCAGATCCGCTCGAAGAAGATCCCGGGGCACGTCTCCGGCTACCAGGCGGACATCGGCGAGGGTTACTGGGGCTGCCTCTACGATGAGGAGCGGCGCAACAAGGTGCTCGTTCAGGCGGCCGAAGGCTGGGAAGCGGCCCTCGAGAAGGACGGCTGGAGCGACTACGCCATCCGCTGCGAAGGCGACCGCGTCCTCCTCAAGATCAACGGCTTCACCACCGTCGACTACAAGGAGCCCGATCCCGCCATCGCGCGGAGCGGCATCGTCGCCCTCCAGATCCACTCCGGCGGGCCGATGGAGGTGCAGTTCGCCGACCTGCGGGTGAAGACGCTCGGGAAATGAGGGAGACCCGCTTTCCCGCCCTCGGGCTGCTCCTCGGGGTCCTTCTCGGCCAGCCGGCAGCCGCCGCCGAGAAGAATGCTGCCGAGAGGAACGCTGCCGCGGAGCCCTTTTCGCTGCGCGGCTACTACTTCATCCTCTCGCGAAACCCTTCTTACGGCCTCGCCGACTACGAGCGCATCTTCGATCGCATGGCCGAGGACCGCTGCAACGTCCTCATCCTCTGGATTGCCGGCGGCTTCCCGTCGCGGAAGTACCCGGAGACCTGGGACTACAACCGCGACCACAGAAACTGCCGCGAGAACTTCGCCCGGGGGGCCATCGACGCCGCCCACAGGCGCGGGATCCGCGTGGCGCTCGGGTTCACGCCGTTCGCCTACGACGGCGTCAACCGTTGGGGGGCCGCCCACCCGGAGTTGGGGGCGGTCGATGGGAAGGGGAAACCCGCCGTCACGGGCGGGATCCACTCCTTCGGCCGAGGCCTCTGCCCCTCGAAGCCCGCCGCGCGGGAGTTCATGCTCGGCTACTGCCTGGAGCTTTTCGATGACTTCTGCCCGAACGCCGACGGCTTCTTCATCGAGCACTCCGACTACGGAATCTGCCGCTGCGCCGACTGCGCGAAGGACCACGGCGTCCTGCGGCGCGAGTGGGAGCTGGTCGAAGCGCTCTCCCGGCGCGTCTGGGAGAGGAAGCCGGACGGCCTTGTGCTCGTCTACCCGCAGTACGCCGAAGCGGGCGTCGCCTACGATCCCCGCCTCGTGGTCTTCGTCGCCCCACACAACATGCGCGGCGTCGAGAGGATCAAGAACCCGAAGGTCCTCTGGCGCGGCTACTGGGAGGTAGGGGGCTTCTGGAAGGACTTTGTGCGGAAGGCGGCCCGCGAGAAGTGCACGGGGGTCATTCCCTCCATGGAGAACTTCACGTATGAGAACCCGCACGCATTTGACACGCGCTGGGGGCCGCAAGGGGTTGCGGGCTGGGACGACCTGCTCGTCCGCCTCACGCGGCTCTCCTTCCGCGAATACACGACGCGGCCGGACCTCGACGATGTCTCCTTCCGCGCGAGCGTGAACCAAGAGTTCTTCGGCGGAACCGCCGCCCCGGACCGGGTGGATGAGCTTCTCACCCTGCACAGGCTCCTCAACGTGTGGGAGGGCTGGTCGTGGCGCGCGGGCGCCGTCAAAGTCCCGGAGGGGACGGTAGAGCCGGAAAAGCTCGAGGGCCCGGCCCGAGATGCCTGGGAGCGGAACGCTCTGGCGCCCCTCCGCGCCCTGAAAGCTATCCAGGCCCGCGCCGAGGAGGCCCTGAGATCCCCCGGCGGCCCCGCCGAGGGCTCCCCGGCCCGCCGCACCCTGGCCGAGATGGCGGCCATCGCCCGCTGGGTTGTCGAGCGCTGGCGGGGGAAGCTTCCGCCGGCAATTCTCTGAGCCGCCGGCTCGGTTCCTCCCCCGCTTGTGGGAGAGCCGCGCGCACATTACCATGAGCGTTCTCCGCTCGGCCGGGTGCCTCCGGGTGACGCAGCGGAGAAGCGCCCACAGGTGGGGAAGATATGAACTGCCCAGTCTGCAAAAAGGACCTGCCGATGTCCTCTCTCCTCGGCACTCCGCCGCAGGAGATGGTCTGCGATGCCTGCGAGAGCCGGTTGCAGTGGGACAAGGCGACGGGCAAGTTTCGAGCCGCAGGCCAGACCCGATCCTCGAGCGCCACCGGCGGTGTCGCGGGGACGAAGAGGCTGCTCGACGCGCCGGCCAAGTCCGCCCCGGCCTCACCCTCTTCCCGACCCGAGCCCCCTCCGGCGTCCCACGGCAGTCCGCCGCCGGCGAGCCGTGAGTTCGTCGAGCTGCCCACGACAGCTACGCCGGGAAGGCTGAGCCCCCCGCCCGGCACCTCTCCCACGCCCGGGACCAAAGGCACCGCGCCCCCTTCGAAAGACCTCATCGGCAAGATCCTCGGCGGGTGCGAGATCCTTGAATGGGTCGGACGCGGCGGCATGGGATCGGTCTACCGCGCCCGTCAGGTCTCTCTCGACCGGCAAGTCGCGTTCAAGGTGATCGGAGAAGCCGTCGAGCGCGACGAGGGGCTCCTCAAGAGGTTCGAGCGCGAGGCGAAGACGATCGCGAAGTTCAATTCGAGCCGCATCGTGCACGTCTATGAGGTCGGGTTCGATCAAGGGGTGCACTTCATCACCATGGAGTTCATCTCCGGCGGCGATCTTAAAGCGAAGACGAAGGAGCTGGGGCGCCTCACGCTCGAAGAGGCCATCCGCTACATCCGTCAGGCTACGGAAGGGCTCCTCGCCGCCGAGCGGCAGCTCATCATCCATCGCGACCTGAAGCCCGAGAACCTCATGCTCGATGCCAACGGCGAGATCAAGATCACCGACTTCGGGCTCGCCAAGACCCTGCAGACCGACTTCACCCTCACCCAGATGGGGGACTACCTCGGCACGCCGATCTATATGAGCCCCGAGCAGGCCCAGGGGCTCACGCTCGACCACCGGAGCGACATGTACTCATTGGGAGCGACGTTCTGCTACCTCCTGACCGGCAATCCGCCCTATACGGGCGACACGATCTACGAGATCCTGCGGAAGAAGGCCGAGTTCGAATTCCTCGACCCGCGCAAGATGCTCGAGGGGGAGGACTTCCCGGAGCCCATCTGCGACATCATCCGCCGCATGACGGCCCTCCAGCCCAAGGACCGTTATCCGTCTTTTCAGGACCTCCTCGAGGACCTCGATCGGTTCCTCCAGGGCAGGCCCGTCGAGCCCGGAGGGCGGAGGCGTCGCAGCCGGGCCCCGCTCGCGGTCGTCGCGGTGCTCCTCGTCGCGGGAGGCCTCCTCGGGGGAGCGTACTACGGCGGGCTCATCCCCCCGATCGGCGGGACTCCACCGATCGCCGGGGATCCGGGGAAAACGAACTCGGGAGAATCGACGGCGAACCCGCTTCCGATCCATGGGGACGGGACGGCTACGCAATCGGGGAACGGACAGGATCCGCCGCTGAAGACGGGGCCAACCACCCACGAGATGGAGATCGCCCGCAAGGCCGAGAGCGAACGGCTGGCCGGCGAGGCCCTCACCCGCTTCGAAAACCGACTGAACCTCGGCGGCGATGATGCCCTCCACGCGGATGTACGCCGCATCCTCGCGGATCCGGTCCACAAGGACCTCCGCGCGACCCTGCGAGGCAAGCTCGAGCGGATCGAAGTCGAATCGAAGCTCCTCTCGGAAGCGAAGGACTACGTTCAGGCCAGTTCGGGCCTGAAGGCGTCCGCATTTCCCTTCGTGGAGTTGCCCGCGCAGTGGAAGGAGATCCAGGAGCGGCTCAAGGTCCCCGAGGGGGCCGGGTCCTCACTCGCAACGTACCTGCGCGACCAGCTCTCGAAGCGAGAGCGCAACCTCCAGGACCTTCACGAAGTCGCCGCATCCGCCGGACTGATGGCCGCACAGGAGCGTGTGAGTTCCTTCCGGAACCGCGGAGTGGAAACGGCGGGGTTCCTCGCGGACATCGAGAGTCTCGTCGAAGCGAAGAAGCGCCTCGGCGGAGTGTTTCCCGGCGCCAAGGACCGCTGGGAGAAGGCGATCCCGGAGGCGGAGATCGCCTCCCTGCGCGCCGAAATCGCCGCACGCCAGGAGATCGAACGCGAGATCGAAACCCTCCGCGGCGCCCTCGCCCAGGCGGAGGGCTCGTTCAATCCGATCCAGGAAGGCAGCGATTTCACGCCCGAGGTGGAAAAGAAGCTGCGCGGGGACATCGACCGGATCGAACAGCAAGCGATGGCTCTGGCCAAGAAGGATCCGCGCGCCCCGCTCCAGGAGCATCAGGAGGCCGTCCAGAGGCTCCAGAAGCGCGTCCAGGGCTGGACCGATCACGTCGCGTCGCTGCGCCACGCGCAGGAGAGTTTCGGCGCGCGCAAGCTGGGGGAAGCGGCTGCGCGGCTCGATGCCATGCAAATAAGCGGGCTCAAGGACAAGGACGCCACGAGCCTCGGCCGCGCCCGCACCGAGCTGGTCGCCGGTTTCCAGGCTTTGAGGGAGCCCCTCGACCTTGACCAGGCGAAGGCGAGGTTCTCGAAGGCCGCCGAGCTGGTCCGGGGGACGCCTGCCGCCGCTTACCCCGCCGCGTGCCTCCAGCGGCTCGAAGAGCTGCAAGCGATCGTTGCCGGCAAGATGGCGGTCGTCCGCGGGGGCGACGTCCTCGTCCGCAAAAAGGACGAGCACAAAGTGAGGGGCTTCTTCATCGACCGGTACGAGGTCTCTGTGGCCGAGTTCCGTCAGTTCGTCCGGCAGATGGCGGCCGTGAAGAGCTTCCCGGAGGTGGCGAACCTCTGGGCGAGCGAGAGCGACTTTCAGCGCTACCGCGGCGAGCCCGAGTACTTCGCGACCGATAAGCCCCAGGACCGCTGGCCCGTCGAGCACGTGAACTACCATCAAGCGAACGCCTTCGTGCGGGCCCACAAAAAGCGTCTCTTCACGGTCGAGGAATGGTGGCTCGCCGCCAAAGGACGCCTCCAGGACGGCCATCAGCAAGATGCCGCGTCGTTCAACGTGAACCGCACCAAGTTGCCGGTCGGTGTCGGCGAGGGTGGAGAGGGGCGGTTGTTTCCAAACCACAGCTCTGTTCACCACCTCTCCGGGAACGCCGCCGAGTGGACGCAGCCCGGGACGGGTCAGAAGGACGCCGTCCTCATCGGCGGCCGGTACCTCGACTCCGGCGAGAGCTACTTCACCGGCGAAAGGCTGCAGATCCTGGCCCTCCACGAGGTACGCCAGGGCTGCGGCTTCCGAGGGATCATCCGCCCGGATGAGTTCTTCGAGGGGCTCTTGCCCGTGGAGTAGGCTGGGCTCGCCGACGGAAATGGTTCAAATCCCTCCCGACCGGGACGACGAAACCCCTTCGAAGACCCACGGGCTCCCGCCTCCCGCCATTCGCCCCGTCCATCAGGTCGTGATCGGCGATGCGAGGAGCATGCGCCGCATCCAAGACCGGTCGGTGCACCTGGTCGTCACCTCGCCGCCCTACTGGCAGCTCAAGGACTACGGGGACCCGCGCCAGATCGGCTTTCATGACTCGTACGAAGACTACATCGCGGCCCTCGATGGGGTATGGGCGGAATGCGAGCGAGTTCTCGCTCCCGGCTGTCGCATGGCCATCAACATCGGCGACCAGTTCGCCCGCGCGGAGGTCTACGGCCGTTACCGCGTGATCCCGATCCGCGAAGCGATCGGCCGAAGCTGCGAGAAGCTCGGACTCGACCCCATGGGGGCGATCATCTGGCAGAAGGTGACCACGTGCAACACCTCGGGCGGAGGCGTGGTCATGGGGTCGTTTCCGTATCCGCGCAACGGGGTCATCAAGCTCGATTACGAGTTCATCCTCATCTACAAGAAGCCCGGAACGCCTCCTCCGGTCGCTCGGGAGCAGAAGGAAGCCGGTCGGATGACGGCCGCAGAGTGGAACGAGTGGTTCTACGGCCACTGGCATTTCCCCGGGGCCCGCCAGGAGGAGCACATCGCCGTCTTTCCGGAGGAGCTGCCGCGCCGGCTCATCAAGATGTTCACGTTTCCGGGCGAGATCGTGCTCGACCCGTTCCTCGGGAGCGGGACGACGGCCCAGGTTGCCGCAGCGCTGGGGAGATCGAGCATCGGTTACGAGATCAACCCGAATTTCCTGCCGATCATCCGCAAGAAGCTGGGGTTCACCCCTCAGCGCGACCTCTTCGAGGCTCCCCCCGATGTTCGCATCGTCGTCGAGGATGCCGCCCCGCCCGGCGAACCGCCCCCGGCGGCGGGGAACGGCGGTTCGACGCGATCGGCGGACCCGGGAGGCTACGGCTCCGTCGTCCGCCGGGGCGACCCACGCGCGCGTGAGGTCTACCGGCGGGTGGAGGAAGTGCGCGATTTCCGGACGGTCGTCCTGGACGGCGGGGAGGAGGTCTCTCTCATCGGCCTCCTTCCGAACGACCGCAGCGGTGCGGATGGGGCCGCGTTTCTCTCGAAGACCCTCCGCGGCCGGCGCGTTTACCTGCGCGTGGATCCGGCCATCGGCGCCGGCGCCGCGTATCTCTACCTCAAGAACCGCACCTTCGTGAACGCGCGGCTCATCCGAGCGGGAGTCGCGGCCGTGGACACGAGCCGCGCCTACCGCGCCCGCCGGCGGCTCGAGAACATCGCCCGCAGGGCCGCGGCCTCCCTCCCCGCCCTGGATCTCAACGCACCCCCAGATAGTCCAGGATCGCCGTCCCTTCTATGAGGTCGGGCGCCAGGAGGTGAGCGCCGGCCTTGAGGAGCCGCTCGCGCTTGTCGGTGTTCATGTCGTAACGGTTCTTCTCGGGCGTGTGGACGCCGATCGCGACCGCGCCGACGGCGCGGCTGTTCTCGATCTCGACGTAGCCGTCTCCGACCGCGAGCAGCTCGGGGCCTCCGAGGCGGAAGTCGGCCATGATCTTCCGGATCACCTGGTCCTTCGAAAAGTCCCGAAAGTTGGGGAGCGCCCCGAAGATGCCCCCGTCGAAGAGGTCCGCGACGCCGAGGACCGCCGCCTCGTCGCGCACGAACTCTATATCCGTTCCGCTCGCTAGATAGAGCCGCACTCCGCGACTCCGCAGCTCGTCGAGGAACTCGATCGACCCGGCGATGGCGAGATCGGCCCGGCGGATGCGGCCCGAGCGCAGCCCCTCGATCCGGTCGCGGGCGAGGGGATCCAGCCGGGCGTTGTAGATCCGCTTGTACTCGAGGGGATCGAGGGGGCTCCCGCCGCGCTTCGCCACTTCCTCCGCCAGGCGGATCATCTGGTAGATCGTCTGCTTGCCCGTGAGGTGGGCGACGAAGTCCTTGACGATGCCCTCCAGGGCGGCGGCGGTTTCCCCGGTGCCGCAATCGGCGAGGAGCTCCACCATCATCGGCACCATGAAGTCCTGCCATCCGTCGCGGATGTAGGAGATGGTGCCGTCGAAGTCGAAGAGGGCGTGGCGGATGCGCCCGCGGGGCGGCTCCGACACGATTTCCACCGAAGTTCCGGGGATGAGCCGCTGGTAACTGTTCACCCTGCATTTCCTCTTGGAGCGAACTATGCACTCACCACGGAGTGCTTCATCCCCGCTTGGCACGGGCCTTACACCCTGGAAGGCTTTCTTCAGGGAGCCTGCGTGGCGACTGAACGCGCGGACACCGACTCACGTCGCTCGGGCGCAGCCCGCTGGATCGTTTGGCCCTACCCCGAGACTTTCCTCACCGCCTCGAGGGCCTTGTCGTAGTTCGGCTCGCTGGCGATCTCGGGCACGATCTCGACGTAGGCGACCGTGTCGTTCTTGTCGACGACGAAGATCGAACGGGCCAGGAGGCGCAGCTCCTTGATGAGGACGCCGTAGGCGAGTCCGAAAGACGTCTCGCGGTGATCGGAGATGGTGGGGATCTTGTCGATCTTCTCCGCGCCGCAGAATCGGCCCTGGGCGAAGGGCAAGTCGCAGCTCACGGTGTAGACCTGGACGCCGGCGGGCAGCTTCGCCGCGGCCTCGTTGAATTTCTTCGTCTGGATGCTGCAGACGGGCGTGTCGAGCGACGGCACGACCGAGAAGAGACGAACCTTGCCCTTCGATGAGGCGAGGTTGACGGCGCTCAGGCCGGCTCCGAGGCCGCTAAAGTCCGGGGCCTTGTCTCCGACCTTGATGGCGGGGCCCACAAGGGTCATCGGGCCTCCCTTGAACGTGACGATGCCTTTTCTCTCGGTGGTCATGGTCGCTCTCCTTCTTGTGACGGTTGAATTTCAGACTGACAGGGCGGGTATCCTACCGACGGCTACGGGCCGTTACAATGCACTACCGACGACGACGTTAACCACAAGAGGACACAGAGGAGCACAGAGGTGGCCTTCGCTGGCAACTAGAATTCCTCTGTGAGCCTCTGTGTCCTCTGCGGTCCATTACCGTTCCTCGGAATAACCCCTCGCCACCGATTCATGGGAAACGTAGAAGACATCGCTCGCCGGGCTCGGCAAGCTGCACTGGTCATGGCCGCGCTGGATACGGAGGCCAAGAACCGGGCCCTCGAGGCCGTCCGCGGCGGCCTTGCTGCCCGCCGCGAGGACATCCTGGGTGCGAATCGAGCCGACAAGGACGAGGCGGCCCGCGCCGTGGAGCGCGGGGAGATGACGGCGGCGTCGGCCAAGCGCCTCGACCTGGCCGGCGGGAAGTTCGACGGGCTCCTCGATGGGCTTCGGGACGTGGTCCGCCTCCCCGACCCCGTCGGGCGCATCGAGCGGGCAACGCGGCTCGACGACGGCCTCGATCTCTACAAAGTCTCCTGCCCGATCGGCGTCCTCGGGGTGATCTTCGAGTCGCGCCCCGAAGCTGCGGTTCAAATCGCCTCACTGGCGATCAAAGCGGGCAATGCGGTGATCCTCAAGGGCGGCCGGGAGGCCGCTCGGTCGAACGAAGCGCTCGTCGAGGTCATCCGCGATGCTCTCGAGGCGGACGGACAGAAAACGGGGGGCAAGGACGGCACGGACAGTACAGTGCCTCCCGATGCCGTTCAGCTCATCGCGACACGCGAAGAGGTGCACGCCCTCCTCGGCCTCGACACGTGGATCGACCTCATCATCCCGCGCGGCTCGAACGAATTGGTCCGCTCGATCCGTGCCGCGACGCGGATCCCGGTCATGGGGCACGCCGACGGCGTCTGCCACGTCTATGTCGACGCCTCCGCCGACCTCGCAAAGGCCGTCAAGATCGTCCTGGATGCCAAGACCCAGTATCCAGCAGTCTGCAACGCGGCGGAGTGCCTCCTCGTCCACCGCGAGGTCGCGCGATCGGTCCTTCCGGCGGTGGGGGAAGCGCTTCGGAAGGCCGGCGTCGAGCTGAGGGCCGACGATCGGGCCCGGGCGCTCCTGCCCGGCTCCCGGCCTGCCCAGGAATCCGACTGGGGGGCCGAGTACCTCGACCTCATCCTCGCGGTGCGCGTCGTCGATTCGCTCGATGAGGCGATCGACTTCATCAACGAGCACGGCTCCCATCACACCGACGCGATCGTCGCGGAGGATCCCGCCGCGGCGCGCCGGTTCCTGGCGCGCGTGGACTCGGCTGGGGTCTTTCACAACGCCTCCACTCGCTTCGCCGACGGCTTCCGCTACGGCCTCGGCGCCGAGGTGGGAATCAGCACGCAGAAGCTGCACGCCCGAGGGCCGGTCGGGCTCGAAGGGCTCGTCATCTACAAATACATCCTCAAAGGCCAGGGCCAGGCGGTGGGGGACTACGGGCCCGGCAAGAAGCGGTTCAAGCACGAGCCGCTTGGACCACCGCAATCTCTGTAGCTCCCCGCCCTGAAAGATTTTTCCTTCCATCCCGAGCCATCCCCCTGTGTTAAGATTTTGACTCCATATCCCGTTCGGATTTGAGGGTTTGCCCCAGGTAAGAGGAGATATCCGCAAGTGAGGAACCCCGTACCTTGTTGGGCAGTTGTGTTGGCGTTTTTCGCCGCGGGCGGCGCTTCCGCCAGTCAGTTCGACGTCATCATCAACGAGGTCTGCTACAACCCGTTCACCGGCGACGACCGCGACGAGTTTGTCGAGCTGTACAACCGCGGGCCGAGCGCGGTCGATCTGAGCGGCTGGTCATTCACGGAGGGGATCTCGTTCCTCTTCCCGGACGGCACGAGCATCGATCCGGGCGGGTACCTGCTCGTCGGCGCCGATGCGGCCCACGCCGAGGCCTACTACGGGATCGAGAACGTCATCGGGGACTTCGGAGGCCGCCTCGACAACAGCGGCGAGATCCTGGCGCTCTCGAATCAGTACAACCAGGTCATCAGCCGGCTCCACTACGAGGACAGCGGAGTCTGGCCCTCGAACCCGGACGGTCTGGGGCCCACCCTGGAGCTGGTGACGCCCCACGAGCAGAACGACCTGCCGCAGAAGTGGGCCTCGAGCCTCTTCCTCGGGGGGACGCCGGGCCGGCGCAACTCGCGTTTCGTTCCTCCGCTGGCGGCCCGAACCCTCCTGGCCGCGGATGAGAACTACCGGACCTTCAAAGGGACCGCGGAGCCGTCGAACCCCATCACCGCATGGACGCAACCGGCCTTCAACGACGCGGGTTGGACCCAGGGGCAGGGTCCGTTCGGCTACGGCACCCGCTACGCGGGCGTCGTCACCACCACGCTGGCGGACATGCAAGCGGGCGGCTACACGACCTTTTACATCCGCGGCCGGTTCGACCTCGACGCGGGGACGCTGGCGGCGCTCGGGGATGGGACCCTCGGCCTCGCGGTCCGCGTCCAGTACGACGATTCCTTCGTGCTCTATGTCAACGGTGTCGAGGCGGGGCGGGCCAACGTCGGTACGGCCGGAGTTCCGGTCCCGCGCGACGCGCAAGCCGACACCGGCATCAACTCCGGCACGAGGAGCCTCAACCTCGACGCGGAGAGTTTGTCGCTGGTCGGGACCGGGAACGTCCTGGCCGTGCAGGGCGCCAACAACCTTCCGAACTCGAGCAGCGATTTCCTCCTCGGCATCGAGCTGATCCTGTCGCCGCGCGAGGTGGCGGTGGGGGAGGCGAAGCGGACGGTCGTGATCAACGAGATCCGCCCCACGGAGACGCCCGGCGGGAACGGCTTCATCGAGCTGTTCAACGACACGGACGGCCCGGTGAACGTGGGCGGCCACTCGATCATCGACTCCCGCGGGGGGAGCAAGCAGATCGCCGCGGGGACGACCATCGCGTCCAAGGACTTCCTCGTCTTCGATGAGGTCCAGCTTGGCTTCCAGCCCTCTCTGGTGGGCCCGAGCTACGCCTTTGTGGGCCCCGACCGCGCCACGTGGATCGACGGCGTCGATCCGCATCCCGCCCCGGCGGGCACGACGGGGCTCAGCTTCGGGCGGTTCCGCGACGGCAGCGAAGACCAGTACCTCATGGCGCCGACGGCAGGTGCGGCCAATGCGCTCAACCTCGAGAGCCGCGTCATCATCAACGAGATCCTCTACCATCCGGCCTTCGTCGCGCCGTCGGACGGGTGCGACCGGCAGTGCTCGGACGGCGACCAGTGGATCGAGCTTTTCAACCGCGGCGCCCAGGAGATCGACTTGGGAGGCTGGAGCCTCACGAAGGGGATCGAATTCACGATCGCTGGGGGGACGAAGATCCCCGCCGGAGGTTTCTTGATTGTTGCGGCCGACCGCGACCGCTTTCTCGCCCGAAACCCGGCCATCGATCCCGCACGCGTCGCCGGGAACTGGAGCAAGAGCCTCGGACGAGACTCCGACACGATCAATCTCCGGGATCGGCTTGAGAACCGCGTCGACCACGTGAAGTACGGCGATGGGGGCCCGACGAACGACGAGTCGCCGATCGACGGAGTCAACGACCGCACGATTGTGTCCAGCGAGTGGCCGGACGGTGCCGATGAGGGCGCGGGCAATTCGCTCGAGCTGATCCACTCGGGCCTCGACAACCGCGCGGGGCGGGCCTGGAGGGCCGGCCCCCCCGGCGGGACTCCGGCGGCCGCCAACAGCCAGTTCGACGCCACGCCGCCCCCCGTCGTCTGGGAAGTGGAGAACGAGCTCGCCGTGCCGGCGCCGGCCCAGCCGGTGCGTGTCACCTGCCGGGCGACGTCCGTCTCGCCGATCGCGAGTGTCGACCTCCTCTGGCACGTCGAGCCCGCCGGCTCGGTCACAACGGTGGCGATGAAGGATGATGGCATCGCGGACAACGGCAGGGCGGGCGACGGCATCTACGGCGCCTCGATCCCGGGCCAGGCGAACAATGCGATCGTCGGCTACCAGGTCCGCATCGAAGCGCAGGACGGCCAGCGCGCGCTCGTCCCGCTCCAGCCGGCCGTGGCACCCTACGGCGGATTCCAGGGACCGTTCTACCTCTACCAGGTCTCCGACCTTGCTCCGCCGGCGAACGGATCGACGACGTATCGCATCGTGATGGCCGCAGCTGACCTGAGCGAGCTGCGGAGCCGGCCGGAGACGAGCAACGTGCTCTTGCCGTGCACCCTCATCGCCGATGGGAGGGCCCACCACACCCTCGGCATCCGGCTGCGCGGCGAGACGACCCGCCGCGGCGAGCGCAAGCCCTACCGCGTCGATTTCCCTCCCGAGCACCGCTTCCGGGGCGTGGAGCACATCAACTTCGTCTCCAACCTGATCGAACACGAGCTGCTCGCCTCGGACCTCTTCCGGCGCGCCGGGCTCCCCTACATGCAGGAGTGGACCGTGAATCTCGTGTTCCAGGGGACTCTCGACCCTCTCTACGTCTTTAAGGAGAACATCGACGGCGAATTCCTCGCCCGTTACTACGGCGGATCGGATGGCGGGAACCTCTACCGCGCCGAGGACCCGCCGCCCGCCGGCTCGGGCCCGCAGGGAGACCTGACGTACTACGGCACGGACCCGGACGACTACATCCCGCTCTACACGAAGCGGACGAACAAGGAAGAGAACGACTACTCCGACATCATCGAGCTGAGCCGCGCCTTCGACCCCGTCGAAACGCCGAACGCCCAGTTCCCGGCGCGAATCCGGGAGCTGATCGACGTGGAGCAGTGGGCGCGGTTCTTCGCGGTTCAGGCCTGTCTCTCGAACAACGACGGAGGCATCCAGACAGGCACGGGCGAGGACTACCTCCTCTACCGCGTGCCGGCGGTCTCGCCGCGCGACGACGCCGGCAAGTGGATCCTGATCCCCTGGGACATCGATGAGACCTTCACGAGCGCCACCGAGCGGCTTTTCCGGCCCGATGTCGACGCCGCTCGGCGCTTCTTGACGCATCCGGAGTTCGCTCCGCTCTACTACGCGCATCTCGTGGACCTGACGGACGGCGCCTTCGCTCGGTTCGAGACGCGCCAGCGCTTCGTCCTGATCGACGACCTGTTCGGCTTCGGCACGATCGACCGGATCGACACGTATATCACCGCGCGGATCGGCTTCTTCGACGAGAACGTGCCCATCGGGCTGAGCGCCGGGGCTACGGGCTCCTCCGGCGGCCAGTTGATCTCGCAGGGCGACGTATGGAAGTACTTCAAGGGAACCGGCGAGCCCTCCGGCGGCAATCGGGACTGGACGCGCCGCACCGGATTCGACGACTCATCCTGGTCCGAGGGGCCGAGCGGCTTCGGTTACGCTGACGGCGACGACCAGACTCTCCTCGACGACATGGAGGACGGCTACACGACCGTTTACATACGGAAGACGTTCAACGTGCCGTCTCCGGCAGCCGTGACCGAGCTGCGTCTCCTCATCGACTACGACGACGGCTTCGTCGCGTTCCTGAACGGTTCCGAAGTGACGCGACGCGAGGCTCCGGGGCCTGCCGATTCGTTCGTCCCCTTCGATGAGACGGCGAGCGTCACCCACGAGGCCGGGACGCCGGAGTCGATCAACCTCTCCGCGTTCCTGAACCTCCTCGTTGCCGGCACGAACGTGCTGGCGATTCAGGGGCTCAACCAGGACATCGGCTCCTCCGACTTCTCGCTCATTCCCGAGTTGCTGACGGGCGCCACCTCGGTCGCGGGCGGTTGCGGCCGCGTCCTCTACGCCACCGGAGCGACGATCGGCCTGGCGGGGCGCGCCAACGCCGCCTACACGCGATCCGTGAAGGTCGCGGGGGCGCCGGCCGCGTACGATTCCTACACCGCCCGGTGGACGGGCTCCGCGAGCCTCGATCCGGGCCTCAACACCGTGCGCGTCGAGGCGTTCGACGGCTTCGGGAACTCGCTCGAGGTCATCGACCTCGAGATCCATCGCACCGCTCAGCCGTTCACTCAGGTGAGCGGCAACGTGAACGGCACGTGGATGGCGGCCAACAGCCCTTACATCATGACGGCGAACGTCGTCGTGCCGGCAGGCTCGCGGCTCAACATCGGTCCTGGTACCGTCATTCTCGGCCAGCCGGGGGCCTCAATCATCGTCCGGGGCACCCTGGAGGCGATCGGAACTCAGGCGGAGCCGATCCTGCTCCGTGCCGCGAGCTGCGCCAACCGCATGGGGGGCATCGCCTTCGACGGCACGGGGACGAACGCCGCCGCCCCCACGCACCAGCTCAAGTTCGTCGATTTCGAGTTCGGGGAGGAGCCCTCGGGCTTCGGGGGGGCGATCGCGCCCGTCGGCTCGAAGCTCCTCGTCGAGGACTGCACATTCCGGGAGATGACCGCGAACGCCGTCGACGGCACGAACGCCCGCGTCGAAGTCCGCCGGAGCCTCTTCGAGCGGATCCACGAAGGAGTCCACTGCACGACTTCCGTCGTCATCGTTGCCGACAGCACTTTCAGCCACATGATCGGCGACAAGGATGCGATCGACTTCGATGGAAACGGTCCGGGCGGCGAACGCTCGCTGATCGAGGGGAACCTCATGGAGTACAGCTCGGACGACGGCATCGACCTGGCGACGACGACCGTGGACATCCGCAACAACGTCATGCGCTACGTCCAGGACAAAGCGATCTCCCTCGAAGAGAACGGCCCGGTCGGCCCGCCGACGGTTGTCGGCAACCTCATCCACAATTCGGGGACCGCGATCGCCCTCAAGAACGGCGTGACGATCACCGAAGGACACCACAACACACTCGTCGGCAACCAGGAAGGGATCAACCTCTTCGCCAAGGCGGGCGCGGCGGACGGCGGCCACGGCCAGTTCCACAGCATGATCATCTGGGACAACATCTACGACGTGAAGCGTGACGCGCGCTCGACGGTTGCGTTCACGCATTCGGACATCGGCATCCTATTCCCCGGCGCCGGAAACATGGCTTCGGACCCGCGCTTTGCCGACGAGCTGGGAGGCGATTTCTCACTCCGCCTCGGCTCGCCTTCGATTGGGACAGGCAGGAACGGCACGGACATGGGGGCGATCCCCTTCACGGAGGCGCGTCCACGCTTCATCCGCGCCGATGCGGATGAGAACGGCCTCGTGGAGATCACGGACGCCATCGGGACCCTCGAGTACCTCTTCCGCGGCGGTCCGGGCCCCTCCTGCATCGACCGGCTCGACGCCAACGACGACGGCCGCGCGGACCTGACCGACGCGATCTTCACCCTCTTCTTCCTCTACGCCGAAGGCTCGGCGCCGGCCCTCCCGTATCCGGGCCTGGGAGTGGATCCCACCGCCGACGATCTGCCCTGCCCGTAGTCGCGTTTCGGTTTCGCGCGGGTGCACGTGCTTAAAAGCTGTTCCTGTCCATCCACACGGCTGACACGCCCGTGTCCACGAACGCATTTGTGAGTCACGATCACCCGACGAAAGAAAACTCCCCCAACAGCTTTAGCCGCCGCGACGTATAATTCTTCCGGAAATGAGCCCACTGCTTCAGCTTCTCGCCCTCTCCATTGCCGCTCCCGGGGACTTCGACATCGTCTTCAACGAAATCCACTATCACCCGTTCGGGAACGATGGCGCGGATGAGTTCGTCGAGATCCACAACAGGGGTCCGATCCCGGTGGATCTCTCGGGTTGGCGACTCGGCGGCGCGGTGGTCTTCACGTTTCCGGAGGGGACGCTTCTCTCGGGCGGCGGCTACGAGGTGGTGAGCCCCGATCCGAAGCGCACGGCGGCCCGCTACGGCGTCCCCGAGGCCGCGATCGCCGGCCCCTGGGCCGGTCGGCTCGACAACGACGGGGATGTCCTCGAGCTGCAGGACGCGTTCGGCCGGCGCATCGCGCGGACACGCTACCGTGATGGAGCCGGGTGGCCGGCGACGCCGGATGGACTCGGCCCCTCCCTCGAGCTGATTTCACCGCGCCGGGACTTCGATTTTCCGGAAGGCTGGGCGGGCAGCGCCCGCCCCGGCGGAACTCCGGGCGAGCGCAACAGCCGCTGGACGAGCGATGAAGTCTCTCGCGACGTCCTCTTCGGGCCCGGCGTCGCGGTCCGGTACTTCCGCGGCCTTGCGGAGCCATCCGAGGGCCAGCCACTCGCATGGGCGGCCAACGAGTTCGACGAGAGCGGCTGGGAATCCGGCCTCGGACCCGTCGGCTACGGCGTGGCCTCGCTCGGGACGACGCTCGCCGACATGCAAGGCGGCTACACGAGCGTCTACGTTCGCGCCGCCTTCTCGGTCGATGCGGCGGACATCCCGAAGATGGCCGCGGGCGAGGTCTCCTTGATCGCCACCGTGCGCTACGACGATGGGTTCATCGCCTACGCCGGCGGCGCCGAGGTCTCCCGAGCCAACGTCGCGGGCAACATCGGCGAGGCGGTCGCATTCACCGGGACATCGATCGGCTCGGAGCAGGCGACGCGGAGCTTCAGCTTGACGGATGCGGGCCGCATGCGCCCCGGGAGAAACATCCTGGCGCTCCACGGGCTCAACCGCGATCGGGACACGAGCGGCGACTTCCTCCTCGACCTGACCGTCGAGCGCGTGCGCCGGGCAGCTCCCGGATCCCCGCCCGGAGGAGGCGGCCCCGTCATCAACGAGATCGCCGGCGGCGCCGTTCCGGGCCAGGGGACGATCGAGGTGATGAACCCGACTTCCGAGACGTTGAACCTCGAAGGCTATCGCCTGACCGACGATCCGTTCAGGCCGGAATCGGGCTACCGTTTCCCCGCTGGATCTTCCCTGAATGCGGGCGCACTCAGAGCCGTCCCTGCTGCCGAGCTGGGATTCGAGATTCACCTTGATGAGGCTTGTTTTCTCCTCCTCAGGCCGGATGGGTCCTTCCAGGACGGGATGGAAGCGCGGCTGGGGCCGCTCGCGGCCTCGTGGGGGCGCTTCCCGGACGGCGGCAGGGAAACTTTCGCCCTCACCGGGCCGAGCCCCGGCGCCGCCAACACCGTCGAATTCACCCGGTCGGTCGTCATCAACGAGATCCATTACCACCCTAAAACCGATGCCGGCGATCCCGAAGCCGCGACGCGCGGCGAATTCGTCGAGCTGTTCAACTCCGGTGCGACTCCGGTGAGCCTCAAGGGATGGCGTTTCACCCGCGGCATCGACTACTGGCTCCCCAATGATGCGACGATCGGCGCGGGCGGGTTCCTCGTTGTGGCCGCGGACCCGGCCTACGTACGGAACCGCCACGGCCTCGCGGCCGAGGCCGTCGTCGGTGGATACCTTTCCCGGCTGACGAACGACGCCGAGACGATCCGCCTCGAAGACCCGCGGCGGAATCCCGTCGATGAAGTGCGCTACGCCGACGACGGAGACTGGCCGCCGGAAGCCGACGGGCAGGGACCGTCGCTCGAGCTGGCGAACCCCGCATTGTCCAACGAAGCGGGCGGTTCCTGGCGAGCGAGCCCCTCCGGCGGCACGCCGGGCGCTCCGAACGGCACCTTCGAAGCGGCGCCCGCGCCGGTCATTCACGGTGTCCTCCATTCTCCCGCGGTCCCGCGCCGCGGCGAGCCGATCCGTGTGGAAGCCCGTGTCAGCTCCATCGATCCGCTGAGCAGCGTGCGGCTCAGCTACCGGACCGAGCGTGGGAGCGGGCAAGGAGTCGTCGAGTTGCGCGACGATGGCCTTTCCGGCGACGGTCGGGCCGACGACGGCCTCTGGGGGGCCCTGATCCCGGCGCCGGTGCCGGCCGACGCTCAGGCGGTCCCGCGCGTAGCATTCACGATCGCCGCGGAGGACGACGGTAGGCGGATAGCTTCCGCGCCCCGAGGAGGCCGAGACTTCCTCGTTGAGGCCGGCGGCGACGCGCCGGCGCCGGATTCGAATCCCCGCTACCGGTTGATCATGACCGCCGCGAACTGGAACGAGTTGCGGACGCGCGGCTCGGGGAGCAACGTCCTCCTCGATGCGACGCTCATCGCGGACGGCCGGGTCTTCTACAACGCCGGCGTCCGCTTCCGCGGCAACGGCGCGCGCAACCCGCCCGACGGCCGCTATTCCTATCGCGTGCAGCTCCGCGACGAACGGCGCTTCAACGGAATCCGCAAGCTCAACTTGAACTCTCAGCGGATCGCCAGTCAGATCCTCGGCAACGACCTCATCCGCCGCAGCGGACTGCCGTCCCCGCAGGTCTGGCTCGCGAACGTCTGGCTCGACGGCGTCCTCGACGCCGGCTACCTGCGCGTCGAGTCGATGGACGGCGACTTCCTGGCGCGCGCCTTCCAGGCCAACGAAGCCGAAGGGAACCTCTACCGGGCGCATCGCGGCGGCGGAAACCGCCAGGGGGACCTGCGATGGTACGGGGCCGATCCGGCGCCCTACCCGGAGCTCTACGAGAAGGCGGCGAACGATGAGATCCCGGACTGGTCGGACATCATCCGCCTCAGCGACCTCCTCAACAACACGCCGGACGCCGAGTACGAGGCCATGGCCCGCGCGGAGCTGGATGTGGCCGCCTGGTGCCGCTACTTCGCCCTCTACGCGGTCCTCGGGAGCACGGAGACGGGTATCTACCGCGACGACGGCGATGACTACTACCTCTACCGCCGCTCGAGCGACGGCCGCTGGATGCTCTTTCCGTGGGATCAGGACAGCGACTTCACCGCCTCCGAGGCCGTGCAGCCGCTCTTTCGCCCCTCTTCCCCGCCCGTGCGGAGGCTTTTGACCTATCCGGAGTTCGCTCCGGTCTTCTACTGCACGCTGGAGGAGCTGATCGACGGGCCGTTCTCCCGCCCCGAGATGCAGGGGCGCTTTCCGCTCATCGAAGGGCTTCCCGGTCCGGTCCAGTCCCCGGCGATCGACTCCTATGTCGTCGCCCGCCACAGCTTCCTCGCGGCGGCGATGCCGGAAGAGTTGACGGTGGGCGTCGCCGACCCCGGGAGCGCCGGCTCAAGCGGCGAGCTGATCAAGCTCGGTGATCGGTTTCGTTACTACGAGGGAACGACGGCCGTTGCGGCCGGCTGGGAGCGACTCGACTTCGAGGACGCGGCCTGGAGCGAAGGGGCGTCGCCGATTGGACAGAGATACAACGGCCTCGGCACGGAAGTCGAGGCGCAAGGCGCGTTCTTGACCCTCTTCGCCCGCCGCGTTTTCTCCGTGGAGGACCCGGCGGGATTGCCCGACCTGCTCCTCGAAGTCGGCTACGACGACGGATTCGTCGCCTACCTGAACGGCGAGGAGGTGGCTCGAGCGAACCTCGGGATTCGAGGTCAGCCGGTGGCCGTCAGCGACGCGGCCATCACGGGCCATGATGGCTATCCCCGCGAGCCCTTCGTCGTTCCCGCGTCGAAGCTGCGGGCCGGAAGGAACGTCCTGGCGGTCGTCGTGGCCAATAACAGGATCGGAAGCGGCGATTTCCTCCTCGACGCGGTCCTGACGGCGGGTAACCCGGTCCAGGCCCCCGATGGCGGCGGCTGCGGAGAGCGGCTCGACGCTCTCGGCGGCCAGGTCGTGCTCGAAGGCGCCGCCCCGGGCTGCGCGACAAGCTCCGTCAAGGTCGGCGGAGCCCCGGCACAGTACGACCCCGTGCGCGCCATCTGGCGCGCGAGCCTCTCGGTCCAGCCCGGCCCCCAGAGCGTGGTGGTGGAGGCGTTCGATCCCGCCGGGTCCTCGATCGCGCGGCGGGAGGTGCTCGTTCGAGGCTCGAGCAGCTTCCGCGAAGTCAGTGGCACGCTCGCCGCCGGCGGCATCTGGACGGCGGGGGAAGGCCCCTATTTTGTGGGCGGCAACCTCGACGTCCCCGCCGGGACCTCGCTCGTCATCGGCGCCGGGTCGGTGGTTCGGTTTGCTCCCGGGGCGGTCCTCACCGTCGCGGGCCTCCTCGCGATCGACGGTACGTCGGAGGACCCTGTCCTGCTACAACCGATCCGGTGTGGGGAGAGATGGGGAGGCATCCGCCTCATCGACACCGGGACTGCTGAGGCGGCGCCGGTTCACCGGATCCGTCACACGGTCCTGAGCGGTGCGAACGGGGCGGCGGGGGCGCTGGAGGTCCGCAACGCGCGCTCCGAGATCGCCGGCTCGCTCTTCGAGCTCCTCGCGACCGCTGCCATCACCGCCACGGGCTCGTCGCTCGTCATCGATGACTGCCGATTCCGGAGCCTGCCGGGCGCTGTGCGCGCCGCGACATCGGCCGTGACGATGCGGAACTCCTCGGTCTCGACCTACACCGCCCCGGGCTCGGCGATTTCGATCGACGGAGGCGGGGCAGGCGCGTCGTGGCTCGAGTCGCTTGTTGTAGCGGGCCCCATCGACGCGGGCGTCTTCTTGCGCAACGCCGAGGCCATCGTGATCCGCTGCCGGATCTCGGACTGTGGAGCCGCCGCGCTCCGGGTCGAAGGGGGCCTACCGGAGGTGCGCGAAAGCCTTCTCCTGCGCTCCGGGACGGGCCTCTCCGTCTCCGGCGGAGAATGCGCCGCCGACCACGTGACCATCACCGAGAACCGGACGGGGCTCGCGGCCTCGGGCTCGGGCGCCATCCGTGTCGAAAGCTCCATCGTCTGGGGCAACGACGTGGATGTGAGCCTCTCGGGAGGGACGGCCTCGTTCGCCTACTCGGACGTCGGTTCGAGCGAGCCTCCTCCCGGAGCAGGCAACATCGCCGCCGACCCTCGCTTCGTTTCGCCGAGCGTCTACCAACTGGCCCCGGGCTCGCCGGCGGCGGGAGCGGGGAAGGACGGGACCGACATGGGGGCCGTCCAGTCGCCGGATGCCGGTCCGCGCTTCATCCGCGGCGACTACCTCGGCGACGGGCAGATCAACCTCACGGACGTGATCGTCCTGCTCTCGCACCTCTTCCTCGGAGGTCCGCCCGAGCCCTGTGAGGACGCGGGGGACGCGGACGACTCGGGAATCCTCGACCTCTCCGACGCGATCACCAACCTGAACTACCAATTCCTCGGCGGAACGCCGCCCCCCGCGCCGTTCCCGGAGCCAGGAAGGGACCTCACCCCGGACTCGCTCAATTGTCCCAATTGAATCTACAGGGCTGATTTTCACCACGGAGGCACGGAGGGTCGCCATGCAGCGCCTCCGAACGGCCGACTTCTCCCGTTACGGTAGCCGGCCGAGTACAGGATGAAAGGAGCGGATTTGGCTATCGCCCTCTTGTCCTGTCTCTGTGCCTCAGTGTCCTCGTGGTGAATCCTTCTGTATTGCCGTAGCGTTCAGGACCTACCCGCTGCAAGTCATCAGCTCATCCGGCGTCGGATCGAAACCGGGCAGCGGAAACGGCGCGTCCAGGATCGGATCGGACAGGAACAGGTAGCCGATCAGCCGGATCGTGTCCGCGATGTCGAGGCGGCCGTCGTCGTTTCCATCCGCGGCGTCCTCGCAGGTCGGGGGCAACCCTCCCAGGAAGAGGTAGTAGATCAAGAAGATCGGATCCGCGATATCGACCTTGGTGTCGCCGTTCGAGTCGCCGCGGACGAACTCCGGCCGCGACGTGTCGCAGGCGTCGCCGACTCCATCCCCGTCATCGTCCTCCTGTCGCGGGTTCGGGACGAACCGGCAATTGTCGAGGCCGTCGCTCACTCCGTCGTTGTCGTTGTCCGGATCGCAGATGTCCCCTATCGCGTCGCCGTCGCCGTCCTGTTGGCCCGGATTGGCCGCGAGCGGACAGTTGTCGGCCCCGTCCGCGACCGTGTCGCCATCGTCATCGTCGTCGCAGGCGTCGCCGCTCAGGTCGAGGTCGGTATCCTCCTGGCCGGCGTTCCCGACAAGCGGGCAGTTATCTTGTTCGTCGGGGACTCCGTCGTTGTCGTTGTCGAGGTCGCACGTATTGCCGATTCCATCCAGATCGACGTCCTCCTGGCCGGGGTTGAACGCGAGCGGACAGTTGTCGTTCGAGTCGGCGAACCCGTCGCCGTCCCGATCGAGGAAGGAATCGCAAGCGTCGCCCACACCATCCTGATCGGTGTCTTCCTGGCCCGGGTTCGAGTCAACGGGGCAGTTGTCCGAGGAGTTCGCCACGTTGTCCCCATCCTGGTCGTCATCGCACGGGTCGCCGAGGCCGTCCCCGTCAAGGTCTTCCTGGCCCGAGTTGTTCACCGCGGGGCAGTTATCGCAGACATCGCCGGCGCCGTCGGCGTCGCCGTCCTCCTGAACGGTGTTCGAAATCAGGGGGCAATTATCGGCGGCGTCGAGGATCGTGTCCCCGTCATCGTCGGGATCGCAGACGTCACCGAGCGAGTCGCCGTCGGTGTTCTTCTGGTCGGCGTTCGAGATCGCGGGGCAGTTGTCGCACGCATCGCCGAGTAGGTCCCCGTCCGCCTCCTCTTGAGCCGGATTGGCGGCGAGCGGGCAGTTGTCTCCCGCATCGAGGACGGTGTCGTTATCGTCGTCGTCGTCGCAGGCGTCACCCAGACCGTCGCCCTCGTTGTCGCGCTGGTCCGTATTCGGGACGAGCGGACAGTTGTCGGCACCGTCGGCGACGGTGTCGTTGTCGTCGTCGCCGTCGCAGGCGTCGCCGAGCGCGTCCCCGTCGGTGTCGAGCTGGTCGGTGTTGGAGACGGCCGGGCAGTTGTCGGCCGCATCCTCGACGCCGTCCGAATCCGTATCGTTGAAGGGGTCGCAGGCGTCGCCGACGCCGTCGAGGTCGGTGTCGACCTGGCTCGTGTTGGCGGCGAGGGGGCAGTTGTCGGCGGCGTCGGCGACGGTGTCGTTGTCGTCATCGTCGTCGCAAGCATCGCCGAGGGCATCGCCATCGGTGTTGAGCTGGCTCGCATTGGCGGCGAGGGGGCAGTTGTCGGCGGCGTCGGCGACGGTGTCGTTGTCGTCGTCGTCATCGCAAGCGTCGCCGAGCGCATCGCCGTCGGTGTTGAGCTGGCTCGGGTTGGCGTCCGTCGGGCAGTTGTCGGCCGAATCGGCGACTCCGTCGGAGTCGGAATCGGTCAGCGGGTCGCAGGCGTCGCCGATGCCGTCGAGGTCGGTGTCGACCTGAGTTGGGTTGGCGGCGAGGGGGCAGTTGTCGGCCGCGTCGGCGACGGTGTCGTTGTCGTCATCGTCGTCGCAAGCATCGCCGAGGGCATCGCCGTCGGTGTTGAGCTGGCTCGCATTGGCGGCGAGGGGGCAGTTGTCGGCGGCGTCGGCGACGGTGTCGTTGTCGTCATCGTCATCGCAAGCATCGCCGAGCGCATCGCCGTCGGTATTGAGCTGGCTCGGGTTGGCGTCCGTCGGGCAGTTGTCGGCCGAATCGGCGACTCCATCGCCGTC
>Ga0187893_10002450_pt1 | contig 40747 bp, 25 predicted proteins | sample MA1701074metaG_FD_139574 | JGI IMG/M metagenome (GOLD analysis project Ga0187893, IMG submission 139574) | White microbial mat communities from a basaltic lava cave in the Kipuka Kanohina Cave System on the Island of Hawaii, USA - MA170107-4 metaG ...
AACACCCCATCGTTGATCGAGCCGTCCACCCTTTCAGCGCAGGCGTGAAAAGCCACTTCGCCGAGATTGTTGATGGCAGGCTGTCCGAATCCGCATCCCTTGAATATAGTCCCGACCGGCGTCGTCTCTCCTTCCTTGACTATCTGTGTGAATTCTCCCTGCGAGTAAAACAGCAGCATTTCGACGATTCGGTTGTTTATGGTCACTCCCGCGTTGATTGCCGCCTGCCCCGCATCGTTTATGTTCATCGTCCCGAAAAAACTGAATTTCCCAAAATCAGTCGTCCGGCACGAATCCACAATTTTTATGTCTTCGCCGTTGAGGATCAGAAAGAAATTAGTAAAACAATTACCTCCAATGACGTCGGCGCTTATGGCTATATCTCCTCGATTGTTTAGCGCGTGAAATCCCTGAAGACCGCCTATGCAGCTATTGCAATCAAAGAACCGTCCGCCATCGCTGACCGCATCTCCTCGCTTGACTATCGGCACGACGGCGAACCCGCCGCTCTGCCCTGTCGCCTGCAACGGCGCAAATAACATCTGTGCCATCGCAATAATAATGACCGTCCCATATCTCATCATCTTTGCTTGTTTCACAACTCACCTTGTTTCTGCCAAGGGCAGGGCTGCCACTGTGCGACGACAGCCCTGCTTCCCGACGCTAGTTATTGGGTTAGAACGGAACCTTGCAGTTTTCGTTTTTACCAGTGACCGGATCTGCCGGACGGAACGTGAAACCTACCCCTATTTGCACCCCGTTGAGCATCAGTTGGGCATTCATGGGCATGGCCGTGTTCACGAGCGAAAACCTGAAGGTCGCGCTCCCCGACCTCGGACAGTTCGCTCCGACCTGTGTGCAAATACAATCTCCGCAATTAAACAGCGGTGTTGCCTCGAACACAGGCACACCAGTAGGCACGTTAGGCGGTATGACTGGCGGCCTGGCCAATGACACGCCTACCTGCTTCAGGCAACCCGAATCCGCCCCCGATACCGAAAGGCTGCCGTCTCTGAGAGCAATCCCTTCGCCTGGGCCGACGTAAAAGATTCTCGTCCCTCCAACCCGCGTCACCTTAGTCGGGTCGTAACGGAAACCTCCGCCAGGCACGACAGTTCCTACCGACGCGGCGTTGTCAATGTCGAACAATCTGACATCGACGGCTACCGGCCCGGCAAAATGCGGCGGAGCTACCACCACAATGGTACTCCTCGTATGATTCAGCACCAGCACGACAGGAGAGCCGCCGATTGTTACATCTCTTGCGAAATCGAGGTTTTGGCCTCTTATAGTTATCTGGGTGCCGCCTATTGATGGACCGTTATCGGGGAAGCGAGTTTCGGGCACAGGCGGCGGGCCGGGCAGGAGATTGTAAAGATCAACGACGCTCCTCACTTTGTCCTGAACCCTGCCGCCGGGATTTTTGACGGTTATTTTCATGCAGGGCGACTTTCCCTGTATCGGGCAGGATTGTATTTCAGGCCCTGCCCTCAAGACATTGCCGTTGATCGAAGAAGGCGTGCCTTCGTTGACCAGATTCACCTCAAAATCTATGCTCCCGATGTTGACATTGGGGTTTACATGAGGTTTGCTTTGGTCACTTGGTCGAAACACTCTGAACCCGCCGCCAGCGGCGGTGATGGTCAGATTGCCGCCCAGTCGGTTGAACCCCGGTGTGCTGAGGCTCGTCGGCGGCGACGGTGGATCGAAGGAATAATAGGCGCTGCAATTTCCCCCATCGTCATCGCATAGTGATTTCCTCGAAACCCTATCGCCTTCCAAAGTCCGCACCTCCACACGCGCATTACCTACGAATTTGGTATTGACTGGCGCTATGCCTCTCAACTGCCTCGACGTGGGTCTCGGTTCATTCTCTTCCGTATCACCTGGGGCGTTGAGAGGAATATCTACTGTTACGAATTGGTTCACCCCGCCCGTAGATTCGATGAACCTGACTTGAAGCGGCACGGCAGGAAAATCCTTCTTTCCAGTGAGCTTAAACTTCGTCCCGCCATCGGGATTGATCCTGCCTTCCGTGCTTCCCTGAGCGTTGGTTGTCTCGATACTCTTCAGCTTCACTTTCTGAATCTCGATCTGAACAGATGCCCCGCCCGTTGGCGAGGTCACCGTGATCGTCACCGTCTCAGGCCCGTCTTCCTCATCGTCAGCCGTGTAGGTGATCCCGTATACATCAGGGTCCGAAGTCGGCAGCGATTCTATCGTCCCATCGCTCGCTCCGAAGGTGAACGGCCCGACTGTTCCTCCCGTCATCAGCGCGATTGGCGTCGAGTCTCCAGGCTGAATGATCCCTACCTGCGGGAACAGCATCATCCCCGTCGTCGGAAACGCAGGCCCGCCCTCGAACGCGCTTTCCAGCCCTATGTCGTTTCCCGTACCTATCGCCGTAAACGTGGCCGTCACCGTGCCGGGTGGGCCGTTGTGCAGCAGCATCAAACATCCTTCCGCCGCTACTCCATCCGGCACCTGATCCAGATAATTCTGCAAGTCGAGCGCGAAGGTCTTGCCCGCTCCCACCGTCACTAGCTCGGTCGTCACCTCCGGCACGTTCGCGTTGGCAAACTTCATGCTCACGCCCGCGCGCACCGCGCTCGATCCTAGATTCGATATCTCAACCACTCCCTTCGTGCGCATGTCCATTCGGAAAAACGGCGTGGCCAACTGTCGCCCGTCGCTTGCCGATGGCTCAATGAATCGCGCCGCTATCGCGCAGTTGTCCGCAGCCGACATCGATACCGCTCCCGCCATGATGTCCGAAGCGTTGCCGATGTAACTCAACCGCATATCGGCCATCACGCTCTGGCCCGCTGCGAGCAGTTGCCTTGAATCAAGCTCCAGGAGCCTCTGAGAGCCGGGACTGAGCGTCACCTGCTGCGAGGGAATCACTACTCCATTGTCAGTCTGAAAGCTCGCCGTCACCACTCGCTCCTCCGCGCTCAGGTTGCAGATCATCACGCACGCTTTGAGCGAAGAGTCATAGTCGAGCATCAGCGCGCTTCCGACTTTCGTCGTCGATTGCGCGAGCGACGGGTCGAGAAAAGGCGAACTGAAGGCCAGATGATTCATGGACGATTTCATAACCGTATGAGCCGCGACTGATTGCGAAGGCGCGCTGACGGCTATCGATCCCCAATGCGCGCCCTCAAGCTCATCCTTGAAATCAGCAAGATCGATCATCATTCGCTTCTGTCCGCCCAGCTTTATTTCAGGAAGGTAGTAACTGCCGTTAGGCGTTCCCGTCTGTCCTGTCCCGTAGATGAGTTTCACGCCTACCGTTACAGGATAGTTCCTGCAATTTTGCAGAGCCAGATAAGCGCGCGTCTGATCGCCGACGTAAAAGAGTGGCGAGCATTGCATACTCGATTGCGGCGATTGCATCGAAGCGGCATAGACGAAGGGCGAAGTGAAGGATTGTTCCTCGCCGAATTTATCGACCACGATCATCGCCATCACCGCGTCATCACTCGGCCCGTTGTGTCGAAGACGGATGCTGCCTTCGATCATCTCGCCCGATGCTCCGAGGGTGAGGTAATCAGCGACCTTGATCTTTCGCGCGCTTGAGGGAGCGAGCGCAATCTGAGATGGAAGCCCGACGGTCGCGTCGCCCGAGGGCGGCCGCAGGGCAAGCTCGGCGATGATGGTACTCGTCGATGAGTTGCAAAGGTGAATGAAGGCGTCGAATCCGCCCGAAGCCATGTAGACGGGAGCCTCCGCCGCGTGAGTGAAACTGGCCGGAGGATTCCAGAGCGAGAAATTCGCGTCGCTGTCATCGCGGCTGACGTTGCAGGCGGCATCGCGGGCGATGACGCGCGCTCGCACCGATTGATTATCAATCGAAGCAGGAGCAATCCAGTCATACTGATTCACATCGCCTGCGAGTCCCGCGACGACGGTGGAAAAAGTCGCGCCCCCATTGGTCGAGATCAAAACATCCTGACTTGTCACTCCGACATCATCCGAAGAGTTCCAGTTGATGGTGAAGGTCGAGCCAGTATCGATGATCTCGCCGCCGTTGGGGGCATCAATCGTCACGCTTGGAGCGGCAGTGTCTGTAAGGCCGGGATCGTTTGAAATATCCTGATCCGTGAGGGTCATAAAAGTTGTTCCGGGCGGATACTGCAAGGAAGCGTTGGCTTTCTTCGTGCAGGTATCGAGTGTGGCCAGGACTCTGCGATCAGAGGGATTATGAATGAGCTTGAAGACGCAACCGGTTTTGGTGACCGTGCCGATGCCCGAAAGAGTGAAACCGTCAGAGCAACGGCTGAAGAAGTATTCGCCGGTTGTCGAGTTGAAGCGAAGCATACTTTTGCTGCTGTCATCCTGAATGAGTTTGTCGTAAGTGGGCGCAGCCTGAAAAACGACAGGCGTCGCCGCCACCTTAGCTATCCTGCTCGCTTTCGTTCCGGGAGACTTGCGCGATGTCGCAGAGCTTGAAAAAGACATCGGAAGTCCGCTGGAGATGAAAGCCAGGATCACGGCAAAAGCCACGATTCGAACACAGTTTCTTTTCCTTGTATCAAACATAGCTCCTCCATTGATCGCCCAGATTGACTTGTAGGCGGTCGTTTGATACAAGTGCGTTCAGGCGGAACGCACTTGCGATTTCTGTCTGGGGCGCGGACGGGTCGAACGGGCAAAAACGCAAGACCTGTTCGCGCCATGATTTTCAGAACATGTCTCGACGATCGTTCCCCACGCCGATGTAAAGAACGTAGTATCCTCTCAGTTGCATTAGCTGTAGTAAGGCCATTACGGGGCTACCTGGCAGTCAATATTGACTGATAGCCCTGTTCAAACCAGCGTGTTTTCAAACGCACGGGTCGTATAATATCGATTCTATACAGGAGCGGATTGCAATATACCAAACTGATGGATACAGTTCAATTTTTATTTTCGATCATTCGATAAAAAAGTGTTAAATGGATCGTAATTTTTTGATGAATGATATTGCTGACATTTTTTACGCGCCTGGGCAGGCTCCTTTTCCGCAAAAGATAAAAAGGAAACCCTGATCGAAGTGTGAAGGAGAACTTTATGGAAGCCTTACTGACCGGACGAGTCGCAGTCGTCACAGGAGGGACATCAGGCATCGGTCGCGCTACTGCCGTGGAGTTTGCGCGGCAGGGAGCGAAGGTCGTGATTGCCGGGAGGCGCGAGAGTGAAGGCGCTCAGACCGTGCGGATGATCGAAGAGATTGGAGGCGAGGCCAGCTTTATACAAACTGATGTTTCCATTTCAGAAGATGTAGAGAATTTGATACGCAAAGCGATTGAGCTATATGAACGGATAGACTGCGCTTTCAACAACGCAGGCTATGCGGGCATACCCGTGGGGCTTACCAAAACCGCAGAAGACGAGTTCGACAAAATAATCAGCACAAACTTACGAGGAACCTTTCTCTGCCTGAAACATGAGATCGCGGTGATGATGCAACACGGCGGCGCGATTGTTAATGCCGGGTCAATAAACGGTCTGGCCGCGAGTCCCGGAACGAGCGCATACTCGGCAACGAAGGGAGGCATTATTGCGATGTCTCGCACTGCCGCTTTGGAATACGCCCGGTTCCGTATTCGAATAAATGTTGTAAGTCCCGGAGCCATAGCGACGGATATGTTGGCTCCGTTGCCCGATGAAAGCTTGAAGAGACTGGCAAGAGCGCATCCCCTCGGCAGACTCGGCACGGCGCAGGAGGTTGCAAAGGTCGCGGTGTGGTTATGTTCTGACCGTGCCAGCTATGTTCTGGGGCAGAACATAATGGTCGACGGCGGGTATACCGCTCAGTGACGAAGTTGTTCGCTGTGGAGATAATCAATGACAAAATTATTCGCGGAGAAAACCGCGCTGGTCACGGGCGGCGCATCGGGAATCGGGAGGGCCACAGCAATGGGTTTCGCTCGCGAAGGCGCGCGAGTGATAATTGCCGACATAGATGCCGAGGGAGGGACGACGACAGTCCAGATGATCAGAGATCAAGGCGGCGAAGCGAGCTTCTTAAAGACCGATATCTCCGAGCCTGATGACGTTAAGAAGCTAATCTCATCGACAGTCGACCGCTATGGCTCGCTTCATTTCGCCTTCAACAATGCGGGCATCACGCCGCACGTCAGGCCGATTACTGAAACCGGCGAGGAGGTGTGGAACGCCGTCATGGAAACTAATTCGAAGGGGACATGGCTGTGCGTCAAACATGAACTCGAACAGATGTATGAACAAGGCTTCGGCGCGATAGTCAACACCAGTTCTGTGCTGGGACTCGTAGGCTCGCCCTTCAAGATAAGTCCATATACTGCGAGCAAGCACAGCATCGTAGGAATTACTCGCGAAGCGGCACTCGAAGCCGCCCTGCTAGGGATACGGGTCAATTGTGTATGCCCCGGCCTCATCGATACCCCTATGATTAAAGCCAATTTCGATGGGCCTACACTGAGCGTCCTTAACAAGATTATCCCGGCAGGACGAATGGGCCGTCCGGAGGAAGTGGCCGAAGCTGTCATATTTTTATGTTCTGATGCGGCCTCATTTATTACTGGCTCCTGCCTGATCGTAGACGGCGGATTCACCGCTGTATAAACCCAAAGCGCTTTCGTCAGCGTGAGAGATGTCTCATTGGGGTCAGGTAGAAATTATTGACTTTCCTTGAGCCGGATACTACAATCCGGCGTGAACTGCCCCTTTTATCGCTCCCTTGATCATCCACAACACCATGCAGGCAATCTCAGTCGTGTTTTGAGGGATCGAAATGAATAGTGTTGAGACAGACGTCAAGAGAAAGCTCATCAGAGTAACAGTACAGTCATTCCTGAAACCTCATGAGGCCAGAGACCTCATGAACAAGCTTGTCGAGGAAATGCGCACCCTCAAAGGGCAGGGATTTTCTGTCCTGGTCGATTTCCGAAAGGCTGCCGTGCTGCCGCCCGAGACGGCCGACATGTGGGTTGATGTCGCAAAGCATGCGAGAATTCTCGGCCTTCGCAAATCCGCGCGACTGGTCTCATCAGCCACAATGCAGGCTCAGGTGAACTGGGTCGGGCGCGAAGCGCACAATTCAGACGTCGTGCGCAACTTCACCAGTGAAACGGAAGCCATCAAGTGGCTCACAGAATAGCGCAGGGTTGACTCAGGCAAATCTATCCTCAATTCAAAAAGGATACCCGCCAGACGCGCTCACCGCTGATGAAACTGAGTTGCACAGACTCGCGCAGTCAGTCATCGGTGCTGTGGCCAATCGGTAAACAGCAGTCTCAAGCGCGGAGTTCGGCTGCGCAGAAGCGATCATCCCCGCAGCCCTCAACGCCGACTGACTCGCGCGATCAAAGGCTTCTCGCACAAACAGCTTTGCTGCGTTGATACGAATCTCGTCAGAAGATGAGCCATCTGTCCACGATCTTCGTCCCATAGCTTTCTCGGTGCGAAGTAGCACGCTATCGATGGCGAACGCCTCTATCGCCACGTCGCTTATCGCCGCGAGGAGCATCTGACGGCTGCGAATTTCCTTGCCAAAAGATTCGACGGCGGCTCCCAACAACGTGACGGCGAGCGCGCGGCTGCGCTCGCAAAGCTGATGCTCGACGGCAAGCAGATCAACCTGATTAGCGCGCCAGCGCCTATCTGATTCAATAGTAGACGGCGCGTCTGCGGCGGCTTTCTGCAACGGCAGGTCTCCCGACTGAGCCAGTTTCAACAATCGCTCAGGAATCAAAAGACGATGAATTTCGTTCGTCCCCTCGAATATGCGATTGATGCGAGCATCGCGATAGAACCGCTCGACGGCATAATGCGAACTATAGCCATTGCTGCCGTGAATCTGCACTCCTTCATCGGCGACAAAGTCCAGAGTCTCGCTGGTGAAAACCTTGACTATCGACGACTCAGTCGCAAATCCGATTCCGCCCGCGCCGTTTGCAGAAAGGCGCGTGAGGTTTTCGGCGAGCAGTCCGGCAGTCCTGTAGACGAGGCTCTCAGCGGCATAGATGCGGGCGGTCATACGCGCCAACTTTTCGCGGATAAGTTCGAACTCGGCAATACGTTTTCCAAATGCCTTTCGCTCCCGGCTGTAAGCAGCCGAAAGCGCGAGTATCTCCTTCGAAGCGCCGACGAGTCCGGCTCCGAGTTTAGTGCGGCATACATTCAGAGTCCCGAACGCGACCTTGTGGCCCGCGCCAACTTCGCCCAGTACGTTTTCGACAGGAACGGCTACGTTGTCGAGCAGAAGCGGGCGGGTCGAGGATCCACGCATTCCCATCTTGGATTCCTCGGCGTCGAGGCTCACACCCGGCCATCCGCGCTCGACCAGAAAAGCTGTGAAGTGAAGGCCATCGACTCTGGCGAAAACGATGAACAGATCGGCAATGCCTCCATTCGTCACCCACATCTTCTCGCCATTGAGCAAGTAGTGGCGAGAAGAACCATCGAGCGTAGCCGTAGTGCGAGATGCCAGCGCATCCGAGCCGGAATGCGCTTCTGTAAGCGCGAACGCGCTCACCATCTCTCCCGACATGATTGCGGGCAGATAACGGCGCTTTTGTCGCTCATCGCCAAAAAAGACTATCGGCAGTGAGCCTATACCGGTGTGCGTGACTATCGCCATGCCAAACGACATGTGACGGGCAAACTGTTCGACCTGTAAAAGAGCCGGAAATATGCCAAGCCCCAGTCCGCCATCCGATTCAGGAATCTCTGTTGCAAGAAATCCTATCTCAGCCGCGCGACCCATCAGGTTTCGAATCAGTCGCGGGTCGAACTCTTCGAGTTCGTTGCTGCGGGGAGCCACTTCGCGCTCGAAAAACTCGCGGGCTGTGTTGCCCACCATCCTTTGCTCATCAGTCAGGTCTTCGCGGGTGAAAACTTCTTCGGGCGCGGACGAGGCAAGCAGGAAATCTCCTTCGACGCGCGGACGGGTTGCAGTTCGGGTTTTGACTGAAATCGCCGATTGCATGATACCTCCTGTGCTCCGACCTGACTTGAAGTCGCAGCCGGAGCCGTGAAGTCCAGGGCGATGGTTATTTCCGCATGATTGCGGACAGAGTCATTCCCTTGAGCGCGCCTTCTATCACGAGCCTGCCTTCTTCGGTGCGACATTCGAAATCGGCAGCCAGCAACGCGCCTTGCCGGGAGGTGATGCGGATCGTGGCGTTTACCGTTTCGCCTATAAAAACAGGCGCGCGGAAAGAAAGTGTGACTTCCTGAGCGAACACATACCAGTGACTCGCTATATCGGTGAACAGACTGGCCACAAGTAAACCGGGAACTATGGGCCTGCCGAAGCGAGTCCCGCGCGCGAATTCTTCATCGTGGTGCAGAGGATTCTTGTCGCCGGTTACGCGACAGAAGTCGGCGACCGTCTCATTGCTGAACACTCGGCTGCCTGTCATCACAAACCCCACGTCCAGATCGGGAGCTTCTAATCTGCTCTCCATAGTTTCCGTCTCCACGAGCTCAGGCCCGCGAGCTTGCGCTCGTGATCAGATCAACACTGTGGATGCCTGCTGATATTTCGTCAGCAGATCGGGGATGATTTCGCTGTAGCCGTCTTCAGCCAGAGGCTCAAGCAGTTCACGCATGTAGCTGACGTGCATTCGCTCGTCCTGAGCGATGCGTCGGAACATGCGTGAAGTCAGAGTATCGTAATCAAGAGCTTCAGACATGGCTTCGAAGAAAAGCATGCCGCGATATTCTTCAACGTAGCCGCGCGACATGAAATGCACGAGCGCATCCAATCCGCCCTGCTCTTCCTGCTTGAATCCCGGAAGAAGGGAAAGCACATCGGCTCTTCCCGGTACGGGGTCGATCCGTCCTCCGAGTTCTACCGCTCGGCTGGCAAACATCGCTGCGTGCCTCGCCTCATCCGCATTGTGACGGGCGAAATTCAAAGAGGCCTGCGGGATTCTGGAAAAATAGCGAGTGGCTATCGAGAGGGCTTCGACTCCTCGCATTTCGTTCCAGCAAATTCGATTGAGGTATGCGGCAAGTATCCGGCGCGAGCGCGCCGCCACGCGAATCTCTCGCTCCTGCGTGGGAATGGGTTCTATGATCCATTGTTCTTCCTGCATGAGAATAACCTCCGATGTTTCAGGACGCTAAAAGGCGGGCCCCAACCTCAATACATAAGTCGGACACTATTAAGGATGACTGCTAGAACTGAGGCGAGTATAAAGGAGCGAAATATTTTTGTCAATAAATTTGTACGAAATGATACCCCGCAAAGGTGAGTTCTTCGCAGGTTTCATCAAAGTGGGATGCAAGCGCGTCGATGACAAAATCCATCGCCTGAAAACTGCGCTCGCGATCAGTTTCGGTTTTTATCATCACATCAGTAGTCCCGGCAGCCAGCCCCTCAAGCTTGACAATCCACACTCCATACATTATTCGATTAGCTCGGCTTTCATACGCAACCCGCGATCATAAGCCGATGAAACGCCTTTTTATTTTTTACTGGAGATTTTTCAATGACCACAAAGTACGTTTATCTTTTCGCGAACGGCAAGGCCGATGGGCGAGGCGACATGAAAGACCTGCTCGGAGGCAAAGGCGCAGGGCTTGCCGAAATGACCAATGCCGCTCTGCCCGTCCCTCCCGGCTTCACTATCACGACAGAAGCATGTAACACCTACTATACGGCGGGCGAAAAATTTCCTGAAGGCATGTGGGATCAGACCATCGCGGCTCTTCGTGAAGTGGAAAAAGCCGCGGGCAAAAAATTCGGCGACCCTGCAAATCCACTGCTCATCTCCGTGCGTTCAGGCGCGAAGTTCTCTATGCCCGGAATGATGGACACGGTTTTGAACCTCGGACTCAATGAAGAAACTCTCAAAGGACTCGCGCGCCTGACCGCGAACGAGCGATTCGCTTACGACGCGTATCGAAGATTGATTCAGATGTTCGGCAAGATCGTCCTCGGAGTCGACGGCGATCTATTCGAACACTCTCTCGGCGAAGCCAAGCGAAAGGCTCGCGCAAAACTCGACACCGATCTCAATGCCGATCACCTCAAAGCGGTCTGCGATGATTTCAAAAAAATCATTCGACGCGAAACAGGCTCGGATTTTCCGACCAACCCTTACAAGCAACTGGAATCGGCGATCAAAGCGGTCTTTCATTCGTGGAACGGCGAGCGAGCCAAAGCCTATCGCCGACGAGAAAAGATACCCGACGACCTCGGCACTGCGGTCAATATCGTCACGATGGTCTTCGGCAATATGGGAAATGATTCGGGTACAGGCGTGGCCTTCACGCGCAATCCGGCTACGGGCGAGAAGGAACTCTTCGGCGATTATCTCTCGAATGCTCAGGGAGAAGATGTTGTTGCGGGGATACGCACGCCCAAACACATCAGCGAACTTCAACAGGACATGCCTGAAATCTACACTCAGTTCGTCGAGGTAGCCCGAAAACTTGAGCGTCACTATCGCGATATGCAGGACCTTGAGTTCACCGTCGAACGCGGACGACTGTGGATGCTGCAAACGCGCAACGGCAAGCGCACCGGCCCTGCTGCCGTGAGGCTCGCAGTTGAAATGGTGCGTGAAGGTTTGATCGATGAGCGAACGGCTTTGCAGCGCGTCCCGGCAGGCGACCTTGATCAACTGCTTCACAAGATGATCGACCCTGCGGCAAAACTCGATGTGCTGGCTCGCGGCATCAACGCCAGTCCCGGAGCCGCTTCGGGTCGCGTCGTATTCACTCCGAAAGAAGCCGAAGCGTGGGCCGCAAAAGATGAGGCGGTGATACTCGTCCGTCGCGAAACCTCGCCTGAAGATGTGCGCGGAATGGACGCAGCACAGGCGATTCTCACTTCGACAGGGGGGCCGACATCTCACGCGGCTGTCGTAGCGCGAGGATGGGGCAAGCCTTGCATAGTCGGCGCGGGCGAAATCGATATCAACTATGCGAAGAATGAATTTTCAGTAAACGGCAGGCGCGTGCGTCGTGGCGACTGGATCACAATCGATGGCACTACCGGAAGGGTCATTGCGGGCCACGCCCCTTTGATCGATCCTGAGCTTGGAGACGATTTCCGCCAGTTGATGGAGTGGGCCGACAAGTATCGCAGTATGAAAGTGAGAACCAACGCGGATACGCCCGACGATGCGGCTGTCGCTCGCGGCTTCGGCGCGGAAGGCATAGGGCTTTGCCGCACGGAGCATATGTTCTTCGAAGGCGAGCGCATAGATCACGTCCGGCAGATGATTCTCGGCTCGCTCGACTACAAGCGAATCGAAAGCGAAATCGCCAGTGTCGAAACCGAGATCGCTAAAACAACTTCGCCGAGAAAGCGCAAAGAAATCGTCGCGCATCGCAACAAACTCCGAAAAGAAATCCGCGAGCCTAAGCGATTGTACAAAGGCGGTCTCACTGAGTTGCTCAAACTTCAGCGCAAGGACTTCGAAGGGATATTCCGCGCGATGGACGGATTGCCCGTCACCATCCGCACGCTCGATCCGCCTCTTCATGAATTTCTTCCTCACGACGAAGATGGAACTCGCAAGCTCGCGCGCAAGCTCAAGACCAACGCGAAGCATCTGTGGTCGAGAGTCCAGTCCCTTCACGAAGCCAATCCGATGCTCGGCCATCGGGGATGCCGATTGGGAGTCGTCTTCCCGGAAATTACCGAGATGCAGGCTCGCGCGATCTTCGAAGCCGCAGCCGCGGTGCAGAAACGCGGCGTGAAGGTGCTTGCTGAAATCATGATCCCGCTCGTGAGCGATGTCACCGAACTCAGGCTCCAGGCTGATGTTGTCCGCCGCGTCGCAGGCGAAGTGATAAAGAAGACCGGGCAGAAGATCGAATATCTGGTCGGGACGATGATCGAGCTTCCGCGGGCGGCTCTGACGGCTGATCGCATTGCCGAAGTCGCGGAGTTTTTCTCCTTCGGCACGAACGATCTCACGCAGACGACGTTCGGAATTTCGCGCGACGATTCGGGCAAGTTCCTGCCGTTTTACATAGAGAATCGCATCTTCAAAAACGATCCGTTTCAGGAGCTTGATCAGGAAGGCGTCGGTCAGCTTGTCCGCCTGGGGACGGAGAGGGGCCGCGCTGCCCGCCCAGATTTGAAAGTCGGAATCTGCGGCGAGCATGGCGGCGAGCCATCGTCTGTCGGTTTTTGCCATCGCGTCGGGTTGAATTATGTTTCCTGTTCGCCCTATCGCGTGCCGATTGCGCGACTCGCTGCGGCGCAGGCCGCGCTCGGACAGGAGCAGGCGATTTCGCACACTGCATAGAAAATAAAAGCTTGGCGCAAGGGCTTCGGCGAGATTGAAAATCAGACTGAAGCCTCCAGACTTTTTCCGCTGACTCACTACACGATTGTCGAGGTTCCTTCATTGCCTGATGTCGCTTTTCATTCTCAATCATCCACCTCCGCGCGCCGTCCTTTCTGGATAATTTGCTTCGAGCTCGCATCGGTGATCGTTTTTGCCGCATTGATCATATTGCTTTCAATGAGGACGGCGGCGGCGGTGACTGAATCGAAATCATGGTGGGTGATGTTGCCTGCATTTGTTGCGGGTTATCTTGCGGCTGATTTCATTTCGGGTCTGGTTCACTGGTTCGGGGACACTTTCTTCGAAGAAGATTCGCCCGTGATCGGTCGGATGCTCATAGAGCCTTTTCGAGAACATCACCGCGACCCTAAGGCTATGACCCGACATGGCTTTCTCGAACTCAACGGCAACAACTGTTTGGCAGCGATCCCGCTGCTTTCGATTGCGTGGCTCGGCGCGGGGCCGGGTGAAAGCACAGCAGAGATGTTCGTTTATTCATTTCTGATTTTTCTTTCGCTGGCGTCATTCGGCACGAATCAGTTTCACAAGTGGGCGCATGTGGATGACCCGCACGCGATCATCAGATGGCTTCAAAGAAGAAGGCTGATTCTCTCTCCCGCCGCGCACTCGCATCACCACCGAGGCGATCATTCGAAAGGCTTTTGCGTGACCGTTGGATGGATGAACTATTTGCTCGACGCAGTGAAATTCTTCCCGCGATGTGAGCTAGGCATTCGCGCGCTTACGGGCAGAAGGAAACAGCCATGAAGAAAATCAGGCTTTCGGCAAAACGAAAATCCGCGCTTTGTCTTGAGTGCGGTAAGTGCTGTATGTCGATGACTTTTTTCGGCGGCGAGGTCGACGAAGAATCGCGCGACGAAATTCGATGGATGGAACTCCACGGATTCAAAATCGATTACACCCGCAACGACGAGCGCGAAGAGTATTACTTCACCATCCCGCAGCGATGCAACGCGCTTCACGAAATCAAAACCGCGAGCGGAGCTACGAACTATGTTTGCGGCGTCTACGAAACGCGCCCGCAGATGTGCCGCGACTACGACGGCTCGGTCGACGGGCCTACGGGAGTGGCAGATTGTTTGTGGCGAGTCGAAACCGAAAAACTCATCCAGATAGAGCGCAGATGAAATGAAAGCGAATGGAATCAAAGCCGTTTTCTTCGACGCGGGCGGTACATTGATTCACCTCGACGCGCCGCGCATCTGCGCACTGTTGCGCGAAGAGCTTGGCATCACGGCAAGTCTCGAAGGATTCCGACGCGCTCAATCGATGGCGATGCAGAGAGTCGCCGCGCTTGTGGCCGAGGGCGCAGGGTCTACTGAAAATCTCAAGCGCGAGTTCTATTCGACTCTGCTTCCTCGGATGGGCGTCCGTTCAGACCTCGACATTGCGATTGACTCGGTTTTGAAACTCGCTCAATCGGAGATGCTCTGGCGCAGGACGGAAGCGGGTACGGCTCGCGCGCTTGGGATATTGAAAGAGCGAGGGTTTCGTCTTGCGGTCGTATCGAACAGCGATGGTCGAATTGAGCGCGCGTTTCATCAGGCGGGGCTTTTCGATTATTTCGATTTCTTCATCGATTCGTTTCTCGTCGGAGTGGAAAAGCCTGACCCGCGGATTTTTCAGATCGCGCTTGAGCGAGCGGGCGTCGATGCAACGGAAGCGATTTACGTCGGCGATCTTTATTCAGTCGATGTTGCGGGCGCGAAAGAAGCGGGGCTTGTGGCGGCGCTTTATGATCCTTTCGGACTCAACACGGAAGCAGATTGTCTGAGGATTCGCGAAATCGGCGACCTGATCGATATCCTCGCCAGCGACTGAAATCAAATATTTTCAACCACCGTGTATTTATTCGCCCGCGCGAGTCTCTATTTCGTCGGGTGATTAATATCGGGCCGCTCGACAGCAACGCGAGTCAGTGAGGGGAGAGCATGACTGCGATGGCGACGGGCGGCCCTCATCTTTCAGGCAAGCTTGATTTTTCGGGAAGCTGTTTTGACTATCGACTTGATGTTCTTCTTTTTGCTGGTGAATGCCAGATTAAATGAATACTGTGACATGATTGCAAACTTGCCATCGTAATCATCCCGAAACACTATGGCTTTGTCATAGGCATTCGATCCTATCTCACTGCCTTCACAAACGATGATGCTTGCGATATCGGACATTGAGAGGTCTATCGTGCTGGGGGAAATAAGCGCAGGCTCTCTGCCTTCTTCGATATGAACCTTGATACCTTTAGGCAACGGAGAACGGAAGGCTGAGAGTTGAAAGCGTCTTCTGAAATCACCGGGCAATATGATTGTAATGAGAGTTTCCTCTGCACGGCTGTGCCGTTCTTCTTCCGCAGACAGAATTGGTTTATTCTCCAAAACAAGGTATGGAGGCTGTTCCGGTCTGTCATCTCCCGTCGGAGTCTTGACGAATTCCTTTCCCTTGAGAACGTATCGGTATCGATTCTCGTGGACATGCATTGAAAAACTCCACGAGTAAACAAAAGAACCCCTTACCTCAAGGCTTGAGCTATATATCGAACTAACGTGTGTGCCGAGCAGGGTGCGCAAAGCTGACAGGCTGTCGTCAGAAATGATTGATTGGGATTTTTCCATGCCTTGAGAACTACGTCTCAGGGCTTATCTCTGTTTCAGCGCATTCCTGCCGCATCATTTCCGTTTCGCTCGTTTGCCACTACGAGCGCACAGAGCGGCTCTTGTGAAATGTCAGACCATCGGATTTGTTTCGGCGGGTCGAATGGATTGTTGGAGTTGCTCGCAGAGTTATCGAAATAAGCTATGACTTCGATGCGCGTTCCTTTGGGCAATGCCACTGCTCGCTTGAAGTAATAAGTCATCTGCCAGTCGTAGCGATACCCCTTGGTCCATATCAAAACTTCCTGCGAGCCGTCGGGCCGAAAGGCTGTCGCCTGAAACGATATCATCAAAGCGTTGGCGCGAGGGCGAATCGCTACCGCTTCCGTATCTTCTTTCGTCATCACTGAAAGTTTGACCTGATGCGCCGCTTCTCCTGCCGGGATGATCGCGTCGGCATTCGTGATCGCAACTTCGCGCGCCTGTTTGCGCGGCGCGGTCTTCGCAAAGTAAAGCCCCACGCTCGTCGCGTCTTTCGCTTCCTCATCCACGCCGCGATAGTGAATGCGCGCCGTGATGCGCGAGCCTGCCACAACCATCTGCGCCACGTCTTCAGGCAAAGCGACAGTTCTTTGTCCCGGCATCCAGGTCCCAATCGCGATGGAGCGCGAATCTTTTTCTGCATAAACGGTCGCGCAGTGAACCACAGAGCCGTTGCCGGGTTGAAGATCGACAGCCATCACCCATCGGTCTTCTTTCAATTCAGCAAGCGTAACCGCTCGCCTCTCGTCCGCATTCGTAGCTACAGTTTGCTCCTCGGATTTGAGGATCAAATCAGGCTTGCCCAATTGCCAGTCAGTCGCAAATAGCGGGCCTTTCGGAATATCTTTATCATCGCCTTTGGGCGCTCCGCCTTCGACCCAGTTGACGATGAGATCAACCTCGTGCTGAGTCATTTCAGGCGCGTTGCGAAATTCGCCGTAGCCTCGAACTGCATGCCAGACGGGCATTCGCTTTTCGAGAATTTCTTCCTTGATCGCTTTCGCCCACGGTCGGGCTTCGTCATAAGTCACAAGCGACCACGGCGCGAACCCTCCCGCGTGATGACACGAGAGGCAATTGCGCTGAAGCACACGAATGACCTCTTTGTTGAATCTGACTTTGGTAGTGATGGGTTCGTGCGCACTTGACGACAGGGCGAAAGGCAAAAGGCAAAAGGCAACGAGAGCCAGCATTCTTATTCGCCTGTTGGTTGCTGCTTGAAACGCTGGCGCATTTTTCATCCGCTTCATCAATTCTACAGCCCGCGCCATACTTTTGCCTTTTGCCTTTTTAATTTCGTTACTTGCTCTGACCGACAGCATCGACCGAAGGCTTCTTGATCGCTTTGCTGTCGAAGGTGAAACTCATCCAGCCGATCATCATCTCTTCCCACGTCTGATCGCCCCAGCGCACTTCCTTCCCAGGGTCGGGGTTGTACTTGTTCTTCGTAGAATTGTCGAAGTGGGCGAGACAATCTACCCGCGTGCCTTTCGGCGCGCGAACCGGCTGTTTGAGCGTGTAGTAAGTCTGCCAAGCGAAGTCATACTTGGGAACAGACAGTATGATTTTCGATGTTCCGTCGGGGAACGTCACCTTGTACATAAAGTCCTTGCCGCGAAGATGCATGTGCGGCATGAGGGAATGAATCTCGCCGTCTTCGGGGAAAGTGAATGAAGACGTGACTTCATAGTTCGGATCTCCCGGCGGAATGACGAATCGCATGTTCATGATCGGGCGCGTCTGCAATTCGTTTCGCGGCGTCTCTTTCGCAAAGACCAGCCCTACAAAAGAGCGATCTTTTTTCTCGACGCCAGTCGGAGTGTAGTGAACCTGAAAAACGAGATTCGAGCCTGCGGGAATTTTCTTCGCCACGCCTCTCGTCATGACGGCGGGCTGCTCGCCCGGAGCGTACCCGACGAGAAGACTTTGCTGCCCGCTCTTGGGAGGAGGCTGCACGAACACGATTACGTGATGAACCACATCACGCTTGTCAGGGCGAATCTCTGCGGCCTGAATCCATTTGTCTTCGGTGAAATTCGTAGGCACGGTGAAGTAGAGATACTCGATCACGCCTTCAGCCGGAACGGTGGTTTCCTTGGGCAGATGGAAAACCGCATCCGGCTTGCCGATGGCCCATCCATCAGGGAACTGCGGCGCGGCAGGTAAATCACGCGGGTCGCCTTCCGCTGCGCCCTGATCGACCCATGCTGCGATTGTATCGATATCTTTTTGCGAAAGTCGGCGATCATTCGCAAATTCGCCGTGATTGGGGTCGGCGTGCCACGGAGGCATCTCGCGGGCGAGAACTTTTTCTTTTATGGAGCGCGCCCACGGGCGAGTCTCTTTGTATGACAGGAATGACATCGGGCCTATCTCGCCGGGGCGATGGCACGAAGCGCAATTATTAAACAGTATGGGCGCGACATCCTTCGTAAAGGTCACGCTCTTTTTCGAGTCGCTCGCGTCTGCCTCCAGCCCAACATACAAGGCTCCGATGAACGCTACGGCAGCGCAACCGAGTATCAGTCTCTTCATTATGAACTCCTCCAACATCGAGCGATTGTTTCGCGCGCTCCACTGCGGCGAATGAGGCGCGGCTCGTGGCGGGCAAGCGGCGCCAGCGGTTAGATGGCTACTCGCATTATATTTCAGACGAGCGCGATGTGCGACAGGATTTTTTTACCTGTCGCGTTTGATCCTATCGACCTTTCAAATCAAATCGCTTTCCGTCAATTCTTTTGTGCGGTCGAATCCGGTTTGCTCACTTTTTTGGCACGCAGCCTTTGCCCGCTCATCTCGAATACGAGTCCGGTCGTTTCGCCTTTGTCATTGCGGAGGAAAGTCACCTGCGCATCAACGAAGCGGATGAAGAAGCGAGTTTCGGATTCGGGGAAGACTTCGAGTTTCGGCTGCCCCGGCACAGCGACCATCAAACGGTCGCCTTCGCGAATGACTGAAAAATTCACACCCGGCCCGACTATGTACTGGCCCGCGTAAGAGTCATAAATCGCCGGGTCGATTTTCGCTATCACCTTTTCTTTGGGCTTGTCCGTGATGTAATCGAAAAAGCCCACGAGCATTTCATCGTAAGTCGGCTCGCCGAAGCGCACGTTGCGCGCCGGATCGGGGTTGTATTTGTTGCGGGTCGAGTTATCGAAGTGAGCCGTCACTACGATGCGCGTCCCCTTGGGAACAGAGACAGGATTCTTGAGTTTGTAGAGAGTCTGCCAGTTGAAATTATATCGAGGCACGTTGAGAAGCGTTTCGCGTCGCCCGTCGGGATAGATGGCTTCATATTTCATGTCCTTGCCGCGCACATGCATGTGCGGCATGAAGTTTATGATTTGCACATCCTTGTTGACGGTGTAGCAGGCAGTCGCTTCGTGATTATCCGCGTTTGCAGGAATGCGGAAGAAGAAATTCGTCGTGTCGTGCGATAGGATCATTTTTTGCACAGGCTCGCGCGCGAACAGAAGGCCGACGCTCGTGCGATCTTTTTCCGGCTTGCCTGTGGTCTTCGAATAGTGCATCTGGAAAATCAGATTCGAGCCTGCGGGAATTTTTTTCGCCGTCCCTTCGGGCCAGACATCGGCATTGCGCCCCGGAGCATAAACGGCCAGCAACATGCCTCCGGTGCTGCCTCCGAGCGAGCCGCCGTGAGAGGCGCTGCATCCGTCATCTATGACAGGCGCATCTTCGCGAACACGACGAACGGTTCCGTCTTTGCGAAATACGGAATGCGCGCCGATCTCGAAAAACGACGGCGCATTTTTGTCGTCACTCGCGCTTCTGCCGCGAGCGGCTGCGCGAGCGGCTATCATCATTTCAGGCGTCTCGATGAAAACGACAGCGTGATGAACCACACGCTTGTTGCCGGGTCGAAACTCTGCGGCCTGAATCCATTTGTCTTCGGTAAATCCTGTCGGCACGCGAAAGTAGATGTAATCGTCGGCTCCCGCTCCCGACACTTCGAACTCCTCGGGCATCTGGAACACAGCATCGGGCTTGCCTATCTCCCAATGATCGGAAAAATTCGGCGCTGCGGGCAAATCCTGCGGGTTGCCCTCTTTCGCTCCCTGATCGACCCACGCGACTATCGTATCGATATCTTTTTGCGAAAGGCTCGGATCGTTCGAGAACTGGCCCACTTTCGGATCGGCAGACCAAGGGGGCATTTCGTGAGCGAGGATTTTTTCTTTTATAGATTTGGCCCACGGGCGCGCATCTTTATAAGAGAGAAGCGACATCGGCGCGATGTCGTTGGGCCGATGGCACGCCGCGCAGTTGTTGAAAATTATCGGCGCAACGTCCTTGCTGAATGTGACGGTTCGTTTCTCGCTCGCAAGATTACCCGACGAGGAAAAAGCGATCATCAGTGATAAAAGAAAAGCTAGAGGCAGAGAGGCGGAAAAGAACTTCTTCATGGGCAAACTCCTCAAAAAGAGATGTTAGATGTTCGATATTAGATGTTAGCTATCGAGATGATGACAGGCAACAAGCAGCCATAACAACACCTCATCTAACATCCCTTTCTCTGATGGCTGTTACTTCTGAGCCATTTTGCCGCTGGCCGGAGCGGGCCTGATCTGCTGGCTGTCGATGGTGTAATCGATCCAGCCGATCATCATGTCGTCATAAGTCGGATCGCCGAAGCGGACGGCTTTCGTCGGATCGGGATTGTATTTGTTGCGAGCCGAGTTGTCGTAGTGAGCCGTCACGACTATGCGAGTTCCCTTAGAGATGGCCACGGGTCGCTTGAGGTAGTAAACCGTCTGCCACGAGAAACTGTAATTAGGCACGTTGATCAGTATTTCAGATTTTCCGTCCGGGTGGATTGCCGTGATCTCCATAGCTGCCCCTCGATAATGCATGTGAGGCATCAGCGAGACGAGATGAATGTTATCTTCGACCTTCCAGCAGGCAGTCACTTTGTGACGCTCCGCTCCGGGCGGGATGCGGAAATAATTGTTCGAGACGGGTCGCGTCAGCAGTTGCTTCTCGGTCACTTTCGCCAGCTTGAGACCGACCATCGAACGATCTTTTTCTACCCGTCCTGCGACCTTCGAATAATGCACCTGAAAGATGAGCTTCGAGCCTGCCGGAATTTTTTTCACCGTGCCGGTTTCCCACACAGCCGGGTTCATACCCGGAGCGAATCCGCACAGCAGCGTTCCCAGATTGAAATCATCCTGCCCGCTTCCGTCCCGTTTGAATCCGCTGCCGCCGCTCGCTATCGCGCAGCCATCATCGTAAACCGGCGCGTCGGGTTTTGTGCGAGTCAGTGTTCCGTCCTGATAGAAAATGGAATCTTTGATCATCTGCTCGCGATATTTTTCAATCTCTTCTTTGGACAGCTTGGGCTGATTGCCTTTCGGAGGAGGCTGGACGAAAGCGATTATGTGATGAACTATTTTTCGATTGCCGGGCCGCGCTTCGGCCATCTGCACGTACACGTCTTCTTTGAAAGAGGTCGGCACTTCGAAGTATTGAATCTCGTCCGGCCCCGCGGCTTCAAGCGTGTAATCGGCGGGCATATGAATGATCATATCCGGCTTGCCGATTGCCCATCCGTCGGTGAATTGCGGCGCGGGCGGTAGATCCCGCCGGTCGCCTTCCAACGCGCCCTGATTCACCCACGCGACTATTGTATCGATATCTTTTTGCGACATACGGCGATCATTCACAAACTCGCCATAGTGCGGGTCGGCATGCCACGGGGGCATTTCGCGCGTGATGATTTTTTCTTTTATAGAGCGCGCCCACGGACGAGTTTCTTTATAGGAGAGGACTGAGAAGGGCGCGGCCTCGCCTGCGCGGTGACACTCGGCGCAGTTGGCGAAGAGCAGGGGCGCGACATCTTTGCTGAAAGTGATTTTCTTCGCATCGCTTGAGCTGCTCGCCGGAAGACAGGCGAAACAAAGGGCGAGAATGAACGATGCGGCGGCTGAAAACACTGCGGCTCGCTTCATAGCTCTCCTCCTGATTTGAAAATAGCCGAATGAAAATATGCGCCGATTCAAGCCGTAAAGTCCAGCCTGAACCGGCGCGTAAGCAGTAGAGAGTCGAACTTACTTGCCTGACGCAGCCTTGCCCGTCGGAGCAGGCTTGAGCATCTTGGCCGGATTGGGAACTACTATGTCGAACCAGCCGATCATCATTTCATCGTAGGTCGGATCGCCCCAGCGCACTTCCTTCGCCGGATCGGGGTTGTATTTGTTCTTGGCCGAATTATCGAAGTGAGCCGTCACGATGATCTTCGTCCCCTTGGGGATAGAAAGCGGCTTCTTGAGGTAGTACATAGTCTGCCACGAGAAGCTGAACTTAGGCACCCAGAGCAAAGTCTCGCGCCGTCCGTCGGGGTAGACGGCTTCGTACTTCATGTCCTTGCCGCGAAGATGCATGTGCGGCATGTAGGTCACCACTTCGAGATCGATGGGAACCGTCATGCAGGCCGTCACTTCATGGCTGCCCGCGCCTGCCGGAATCTTGAACATAGTATTGGCGACCGCCGAAGTGATGAGCATCTTGTCGGGCGGCTCTTTGGCCAGAATCAACCCCATTCGCGTGCGATCCTTTTCAGGTTTTTCCAAAGAGCCTGCGAAAGCCGAATAATGAACCTGGAACATTATGGTCGAGCCTGCCGGAACCTTCTTGGCCGTGCCTGCGGGCAGAACATCTATCCCTTTGCCGGGAGCATAACCGGCCAAAAGCGCGCCTTCGGCTTCTTCTCCGCCGCCGCCTCGTCGAGTGCGAGAAGCTCCATCCGTGTTGCAGCCATCATCGTTGACGGGCGCATCCATCTTCGTGCGGCGAAGCGTGCCATCAATATACATGACCGAAGAAGCGCCCGGACGGCGTCCCTGAGATTCGGCCTCTTTGCGTTTGGCCATCGCCTGCGGAGTCACGACGAATGCGATGACGTGATGAACGACCTTGCGATTACCGGGTTGAATCTCTGCGGCCTGAACCCAGGTGTCTTCAGTGAAATTGGTCGGCACGAAAAAGTTTATGTAGTTGTCCGGGTCGCCCGGCTTGACTGTCCACTCTTCGGGAATCTGAAGCGTGACATCAGGCTTTCCGATCTGCCATCCGCCGGTGAGGAACTGAGGCGCTGTGGGCAGGTCACGCGGATTGCCTTCCTTCGCTCCCTGATCGACCCACGCAGTTATGGTGTCGACATCACTTTGAGAGAGGCGACAATCGTTTGAGAATTCGCCGTATTTCGGATCGGGACTCCACGGCGGCATCTCACGCGAGACAACTTTTTCTTTTATGGAGCGCGCCCACGGACGCGCGTCCTTGTATGAGAGGAGCGACATCGGCGCTATATCGTTTGGCCGATGGCAATCGGCGCACTTGCTGAAGAATATCGGCGCGACATCCTTGTTGAAGGTGACTTCTCGTTTCATCCGGGAATCGGCTATCACCGATCCGAGACCGATCATTCCCAAAATCACTACGAGAACGGCAAAGGCGACTTTCTTCGACTTCATACTCTTCTCCTGACAGGCGGTTGAACTGCAATCAAAATGGGCTGAATTTTCGAGCCGTACCATCCTAAAACTGACTACTTAACACTGTCAAGTAAAATCTTGAATCGGCTTACAAGTTTTTGCCAAAAATTCTGAGTCACGCTTCATTTTAATACTGACGGACTTGAACGTGATTTCACAGTCGGATACGCAGGAGGGGCGAAAAAGGATGCAGGAAAAATTTGAGGCGAGGTAATAAAACCCCGCCTCGAAATGGTTGTTGGAAATGTTTCAAATCCGCGTGGAGCGATGGGCAACCAGACTGATCAAGTTGCCCGATCGCTCCAAAGCGAATTGATTCTAAGGCGCTGGAGCGCACATGGCTGTGTCATTGCGCGTATCGCGGTCTTCGATCCCACACTGCGGGCCTCCTCCAATGGTGACCGAAGCCGAGCCTCTGAAGGTCGCCTTCGAAAGCTTGATCAGCACGCGGCGACCGGGGGTGGTGTCTTCAAGCTGAATCTCGCCGCCTTTGACTGTGATCTTCGTGGCCTTGCCCATGAGTGTCGGCCCGCCGCTGCAGCAATAGGTATAATCGCCCGTTGTGGTGTTGAAGAGTACCGAGCGAGTCGGAACTGAGTCATCCTGCAATCGGGCATCGAAGACGGCGACGATTATGCCTCCCGCGCCGCCCGGACAACTGGCCGTGCTGGTCATATTGCCCCCGGCATCTGTGGCCACACAGGTGACGGTAGTGACTCCGAGCGGGAAGCACGAGCCTGAAGGCGGAGTGCAGACGACGGTCACTCCCGGGCAGTTGTCCGTAGCCGTCGGGTTGGTGAAGGTCACGGTCGTGCAGCCCGCAGGCGAGCCGATTATTCCTACTGCCATTATCGGCGCGCAGGATATAGTCGGCGCCTGCGCATCGTTGACCGTAACGGTGAATGAGCAGGCCCCTCCTCCCATAGATGACGTGCAAGAGACGGTCGTCGTGCCTACGGGGAAGAACGAGCCGGAAGGCGGCGAGCAGGTGACAGTCCCGCAGCTTCCCGCAGTCATCGGAGCGGAGTAGTTCACCACCGCGCCGCACTGATTCATATCGTTGGGCTGGGTGACGTTCGACGGGCAGGTCAGCGTGCAGCCCCCGCCACCGACACAGCATACGAACTCCATAGTTTCGATGTTGATCGACCAGCCTCCCGCGATATTGCCCGTGTCGCCCCCGACATCGTCGACGACGAACAGGTTCCACATCCCGTTCGGATTCGTTCCGTTGAAGACAGACAATGCCGCGCCGAACGGAGCCACCGGCCCCGGAGCCACGAAGGTGTCTCCACCGCCGGCATTAGACGGCATGAACGTGCCTGAAACCATCGGCCCTGCGTCAGGAATCGACATAGCCGCCGCATCGTCGAACGTAACCGTCACGTTCGTGATGCCTGTTATGCCGCCCACGTCTGACATCAGCAATACATTCTGGCCGCCGGGGCCGACGAGAACTACATCGATGTCGTCGGGGAACGTATGGCTAAGATTGGTCAGCGTGACTGTCACCTTGCTGACCACACCCATAGCGCCTGCGATGTTGATCGTCGAAGGATAAGGTGAAGCAGGCCCGCTTGTGCCAGTACCCGGTATAGCGATACTGGTCGCGTTCGATCCCATCGTATTGGACGTGGCTATCGCTCCCAGATTTATCATGAAGGTAACGTCGGGGAGCGGGCCAGCTCCGCCCATGTCATCGAGCGAGAAGGTAGCCGTGATCATGTCGCCGCACATGCCGGATGCAGTGAAGGTAAACGGCCTTGAAACGGCAGGGCCAGCCGCTGCAACGACGCCGTAGCTTTGCGGGCCGCTAGGCATAGTCACACCGCCCGTAGCCTGCAACGTCGCTACGAGGTTGGTCGTGCTGCCGGTTCCGTTGTTTATCAACGGGAACTCGACCGTCACGGTTTCGCCTGGATCGACTGCGTTGTTGGCAGGCGCGCAGTTTTCGGCTGTGATGGTGACAGGCGGATTCGGATCGATGTCCGGCGTACCCGCAACACCGCAGCATACGAACTGCTGGCGAGAAATCTGTAGATCGACGCAGCCTATCGTGCCAACGTCGCCTATGAAATCATCTATGATTCTCAGCTTCCAGATTCCGTCCGAGCGCTTGCCGTTGACAGTCGAAAGCATCTGTTCGGGACGGAACGTTCCCGCAAATGGCGCAGCCCCGGCAGTGATCGAGCTAGCCGCCGAGTCGTCAAATATGGTCTTCGTCCCCGAACAATCGTTCGCGCCTGAGCCGTAGTTCGCTCCCGCGCCGCCATTGTCGGTGGAAAGCTCGACGGTCGTGCCGTCGGGCGCTACGAGGAACATATCGATGTCGCCGTCGAAGGTGTGATTCAATCGCACTCTGACGTTGATATCGCTGACGACGCCGACATCAGACACGCTGATCGAAACTTCCGTCGTGCCGACATCGACTATTGGCACGGCGATGTTGCCCGACGAGTAAACAGCCGTGACGCTTCCCGACGTGAGTGTCCCCAGAGTGAAAGTGAATGTCACCGTGCCGAGATTCATCGCCCCGTCCTGAAGTTGAAGCGTGGCTGTGATCATGTCTCCGCACATGCCCATGGCCGTAAACGTGAACGGCCTCGAAACGGCAGGGCCGCCCGCGACAACCACGCCGTAATTCTGCGGGCCGCTAGGCGAAGTCACCCCGCCCGTCGCCTGAAGCGTCGCCACGAGGTTGGTCGTGTTGAGCGTACCTATGTTCTGCAAAGCGAAATCAACCGTCACCGTCTCGCCCGGATCGACTGCGCCGTTGGCAGGCATGCAGCTTTCCGCCGTGATCGTAGCGCCGGCGGGTGCGATGACCGCAGCCGCGGCCTCGGCGGCGTTATAGATGACGAGAGCATAGTCCTGATCGAGCGCGCCGCCTGAGTTAGGCACGCCGTCTCCGGCGATGTTCGTGGCTATTACCTTGACGACGAACGGGCCGCTCACACCGGCGGGAATGAAGACGCTCTCTGCGTTGTTGCGAGTATCGGCCATGCCGCCCGTCATCGAGAAAGCGCCGTTGAAGACGTTGCCTTTGTAGGTGTTGCCGCCTATGGTTACTTCCACATCCAGGTTATTTACAAAGGCGTTGCCTGTGGTCGGGCCGGGTGCGTCTGTCCAGGCGACCGTCACGCGGAACGGCTTCGTCATATCGCTGACATTTCCTGTGACGACGCGCATCTGGCCCGAAGCGGTGAATGTGTCAGGGCCGAGTTGATCTTTGAGTATGGAAGGCGTGACGAAGATGTCGAAGAAGCTGTTGAGGTGCGCCTCGCCCATGCCCTGCGAGTTGGACCAGAGCGTGTCGTTAGCGCCCACACCATTCATATATCGCGCGGAGTTCATCAACGTGGCCTTCGTCATAGCCGGACTTGGCGGTGTGAGGCTGGCATTGATGAATCGCTGACGCGCGAGCGCAGCCACGCCTGCCACTGCCGGGGTCGAATGGCTCGTGCCTGATGAAGTCGTGTACCACTGCTGTCCGAGCGGGAAGAAATTATCCGGATCGCCCGGAGTGCCTGAACCGGGCAGCGCGCAAACGCTGCCCGCGTCGAAGCAGGCGTCTGCCATGCCGTTTACGGGAAGCATGCCCGATGCCTGAAACACGCCGCCCGTCACGTGAGTTCCGGGACCTACGATCTCAGGTTTTTTGCGTCCGTCGGTGCAAGGGCCGCGGCTTGAAAAGCCGATTATGTCATTGGCGCTGTCCGCGCCCGTATCGTTTATGCCGCACCCGTCAGTGCCAGCGGCGTTGTTGCCGCCGTTTGCAGTCGAATGCGAATGAACATTTTCAGCCGCGCCCACCGTGATGACGTTTTTGGCCGTGCCGGGAGCGCCGACCGTCTGAGCGCCGGGGCCGTCGTTGCCCGCGGCGAAGACTATGACCATCTCCTGATTGCCCATCGCAGGGATGGCTGCCGCGGCAGGTTGAGCGTCGCGCACGAGCGCGTCGAATGCCTGAGAGTCTACCGTGTAGGCACCAGCAGTGCTCGCGCCCCAGCTATTGGTGCTGATGCGCGAGCCGTCGTTGTAGGCTCTCGATTGCCAGTCAGCGAAATTCGGCGAGGTAAATCCCGGAGAGAAGACGACTGATGATCCCACTCTCACGAACGGGCATACGCCCATGCCGTGGCGGAATCCGTCTAAGTCCGCGTGCGGGAAGCCGCTGCCGAAGGCGAACGGCACGTATCCGCCGACGATGTGCGTGTTGAGCGTTCCGTGACCGTCGCAGCCGCGAATCTCAGGGCCGCTGCCCGCGCCTTCCTTGCGAGCATACACGACGCGGCTGGGATTGGATGTGCTACCCATAACGTAGAGGTGCGGATGATTGGGCATCGTGGTCGCATTGTCCAATCCATCATCGCCAACGTCGACGGAGAATCCCGACATGGTGAATTGCGCCTGAGTGAATCCATGCGACGCCAGATAAGCAAGATAGTCGCCCGGAGTGGGAGCGTTGCCCGTAAGGTTTCCGGCGATGATAGTGTTCTGGCGTTCGTCGCGCAGAGTAGGCATTACATAAGGCTGGATCGAGACCACATCCGGGCGCGCCGCTATTGACTTGGTGTCTTCCGGGGCTATGCGCACGATGACGTTGATGTACTTCAATATCTCGTACTGGTTCACGATAGGCTCGATCTTGTGTTTGTCGATCAGATCGAGCGTGGCCGCATTCGACTCCTTGTCTTTGACCATTTGGATTGCGAAAAGACCGCTCTCCTGCACAGAGCTTCTGGCCGCATCGGGCGCTCCCCTTTTTGAAATCCCCTGAGTCGCTTTAGCCGAATCCTTTTCCTTTCGCAGAAACTCGTTGGTGACGGGATCAATCTTCAACTCTTCGCTGTAAGGAGCATCCCATTGCAGGAAAGCGTCGGAGCGGGCTGCTCTTTTGACCCGGCGCAGCGCCGAAGCGTCCCCGTAGACCAGATAAGCGTTATTCGGGATATAAGAGATGATCTCGACTCCGGTGTTGAGCAGCGAGGTGTACCACTCAGGTTTTACCGGGCCGGGGAATTGAACCAGATGGAGTTGTCGTCCTCTGAACTGTGCTGCGGAAGCTGCCTGGCGCAACTTCACAGCGTCATCGGAAGTCGTATCGAGAGAGCCTGCATTGAGCAGGATGAGATTATAATCGTCCCGCCATTCGGCCTGTGTGTTGCCTTTCAATTCTTCGGCAGTCTCGGTATCTACCTCGACGATGGTGAAAGCGCCGTAGTTGGCGACGATCTTCCCTTTGCGGGACTTGACCGTCTCGAGCAATTTCGGATCGCTGATTCGAAATTTGTGACGACCACTCGAACTTCGGTAGCCGTCTCCGGCAGGAAGCTGCTCCATCAAGTCTCCTGAGCGCAACTGATCCTGCGTAGATGCTCGGGACGACATTTCCCAAACCAGCGATGGCATTGCCACTGCCAGCGCTACAATAGCCAGCAAAACCATGAATCGTTTCATAAGCAATTCCCCCTTTCAATTCCACTATCGGAAGCACCATCGCTGATGAGCGGTCCGTCACGATGGCAGGATTAACGAATTCGCGTCAGCCGGATTATCTTCAAGCGGATGCGGCGACTCGGCTGGCTCAGCCCCAACGATCTGCATACGGGCGTTTCGATACACCTGTACCAGAACCGGGCGGTCTGCGATTCGAATGAATTGATTGACGGTGCTGGCAAGCTTCTTACTTACGCTCAGATATTATTCGAATGCGGATTGAAAACTCGCGCCCTCGCGGACGCGAAGTCTGGCAATCAAAACTCCAGCTGAGGCGGAAATCCGAGTCGCGTTCCTGCCCTGCCCGCCTGTCGATATATCATCGAACGACCGCCATTTGCCGTTGGCAAATGGTTCATCTCGGAGGCGATTGAATAAGGAAAGAGTGGGGAGAAACAACCGACTCGCGAGTGTCTCCTGTTATAAAGCCACTGATTTATTTATGCGTATACGGTGGTGATACTCTCGACGCCGAACCCTAGCATCATCCCAAGGCGAGCGCATGCTATCACACCCAATCGATTTGTCAACTTCCGAGGCGTATCTTTTATTCGGTTCTCACAGTGGACAGACAAACAGGATCAGGGATTATAATACGGGGCGGGAAGCCCGTTGATTCGACCCTCGCCGAACCTCATACGAGGAATTTGATGACGAAAGGAGAAGCCACGATGAAACGCTGTTTTTCAATCTTGATAATCGCAACCGCGCTAATCACAACCGCGCTGCCCGGCGTCGGGCCGCTTGTCGGAAAAGTCAACTCTCAATCTTCTCCCACGATCCTTCAGGCAAGGGTGAAAGGCAAGAAGCTCTTCGTCACGGGTCAGAACTTCACTCCCGGAGCAACTATACTCATCAACGGTCAGAGACAAAATACTCGCAACTCCGAAGGTAGTTCGAGCGAAGTGCTGATAGCGAAAAAGGGCGGGAAACGAATAGAGCGCGATCAGGTCAATATCATTCAGGTTGTGAATTCCGATCAGGAAGCGTCCAAAGAATTCACATTCTTCGACGGCCCGACTCTCACCCTGACCGACAACGGAAAAACAATCTCCTTCTCCGTGGGCGAACGCTTCCTACTCAACATCGACAGCGAGTTTGAATGGGTAGTCGAGCCGGTAGATCAATCGCTCGTGGCCTACGTGCCGACGCTCATACCTATCCCCGGCCCTGATGGCTTCTTCGAAGCCGTTGCACGCGGCAAAACGACGATCAAGGCCACAGGCCAGCCCAAGTGCGACAAATGCCCGTTGCAGCCGACGGAATTCGCCGTCTCCATAGTGATCGATTAGCTCACTGGACGCGGCCAAGCATTTGATAAAGCCTGAGGAGCGCTCGGTTCATAATCACTTCGCCCGCGCCAACTTCTACAGGGGAAACTGCGCTGTCCGCGCCATAGCCTCCTTCGGCTACGGCCTCGATGGTCGGGAAATACTGATGATATCCGTTCGCATAGCCGAAGAAGAACAGATTCTTCACGCGCGCCCTTTCCTTGAGCCTTATCGAGTGGTTGCTGAAAAATTCGCCCGATACTCCGACAAAAGCGGTCTCCCGGTTGACGAGCGCGACTGTGAGCCGCGGGCGCACGCCCGCAGCGTATTCATCGATGTAATTGGGTATGAGTTCCGGGAAGAACGCTTTTTGATAAGCCGTGAGCACGAACGGATTTTTGAAATCCACGCGCGACGCGAACGTGAATCTTTCCTCTCTCACTTCCAGCGAAGAGCTTTTGATTTCTTCAGGCTTGAGGCTCGAAGCAAGCCTCACTACCTCGCGGCCAAGCGCGGAGCCGAACGCCTCATAGCCTTTGTTCGCCCCCTCATGTACAGACTGATCGCCCCCGGCGCCCTGCATGAAGATGACCGAAGCATTCATCTGTTTTTCAACCTCGCGCCTCATCGCGCCGACGTAATCGGCTGAGAATTTCAGAGTGAGAGCCGATAGCATCGTCGGATGCGCGGCGAAGTTCACCACTATTGCAACGGGTCTGCCCGTCGCGTCGTCGAATCGCATCACGGCGAGATCGCGGTCTGAAGGTTTCGGCTCGATCTTTGTGTGGCGATTGCGATTGAAACCTTCCAGCTTCATCGAGCCTGCGGCCATACGCGCTGGCGCGAGTCGCGAGTCGGCTTCGAGTATGGCTTCGACTATTCGATCCTCCATCATTTTGTAATATCGGATGGAGGCGTCGAACCGGCCCCGGCCTTTCCCCTCTTCGTCGGTCAGTTCGACGACCGGAGTATGATGCGAATGCGAACCGGCTATGATGGAGTACTCAATGCCCGCGCGGGCTTTTATTCGATGGCGGATGTTTTCGAGTTGCGCTTCCGCGGGCGAGCGGCCCATATCGAGACCTACGAGGGCGAGTTTCTTCTCGCCCGCTTCGATGACTAAGGCTGAGGCATAGAGCGGATCAAGCATGCCCTGCGAGAGCATATCGTGGCGCGCGCCATAGCCCCACATCGGCACCGATTCCTGAGGAGTGATGTCTCGCCGCGCGGCTCCGACTCTGAAGACCGGGCTTTGAGCTTCGACACGCACTGCGGCAAGGAAGGCGACGACGAGCAAGACGGCGAGCATTTTATTGGGCGATATTTTCATGGCTTCCCTCTCGGTTATCTGTTGGCAGGGCTGATTCTCTTTTACACTGCGGGGCGCGTCAAGTCGCAAAACAGTCGATTATTGCTTAATGGTTATGAAAACCCCTTTATGATTGACAACCAACAGTCTAAGTAATAGTATCGAACGCGCTCGTTCTTTCGCGCATTCAGGCCCCTAAGTCGCTTATATAATCTGTTACCCGCCAACAGCGGGGCCTGTGCGAGCTAATTGAAATTTAGCGGCGATGTGCCGCTCTCTTGAGCGTGCGTGTAGGCCATTGGGAGGACAAGACTGATGCGAAAAACACTATCGAACTTTTACCATTCCTTCATTCGACGATCTCTACTGGTCATCTTGACGATGGTCTTCGTGACCGCGATTGTGTGGGTGTTGGCCACGCAGACAGGCACATCGGCTCACTCCGTGCCGGCGGCGGCGATTCCGCGTGTGGTAGCTCAGATCGGCGATAGCGCGAGGCCGTGGATCAATCTGTCAAATGTTGAACGCCTCGACACTCTGTCCGGCGCTCAGTCGGCGCCCATGGCTGCGTCTCAACAAAGCGCGATCCGTCCGCTTGCCATCGCTTCATCCGATTTCGATGAAGACGGCGCTGCGGACTTCGTCAGCAGTTACGCGCAGGGAGACAAAGGGCTGTTGGCCGTCCATCGCGGCAATATCGATTCGATTTATCCCAACAGCCTCGACGCTCAGGCGCGCAAATCGCGCGGCGAGTTCACGAATTCACCTATCCTGCCGCAACCCATATTGACCGAATCAGACGTGGCGGCGGACTTTCTCGTAGCGGGCGATTTCACGAACGACCATCATGCAGACATTGTGGCGGCCTCCGGAGACCAGCTTTATATCTTTCCCGGAGACGGGCAGGGCGGATTCCGCTCTCCCCAAACTATCAAGTTGCCGGGTAACGTCACGGCTATGCTGGCGGGCGACTTCGATATCATAGACGGGGTGACGGATCTCGCGGTAGCGGTCGGCGGCTCTTCGCCGAGCCTGATCGTCTTCGAAGATGAGGCGGGCATACTCGAAGCCTCGCCTGAAGTCTTTCAACTCCCCGGCCTATCGCGCTCGATAATTGCGGGTCAGTTCGATACTTCTCCTGAAATCGACATTGCAGCAGCCGCAGGCACAAAACTCCTTCTCGTCCATGGCCGCGACAAGAGCGTCACCCGAAAGGCTTCGATAGATAACCGCTCTTTCAATTTCAACATCAACTCGATAGTGGCTGGAGATTTCACCGGAAATCAGGAAACGGACATAGCAGTGCTGGCCAGCGACGGAGGACTGCATCTGCTCGACAGGAACGGATCGACGAAGAAAGTCGGAAAGTGGAATTCGAAGAAGCTTGCCGATACTGTGCAGGGAGAGTCGATCTATGCGATGAGCGCGCGAGTGTCGAGTCTTCCCGTAGACAGCCTCGTTGTAGCCGATCCCACAAGCGGCGAGATCATCATCCTGACCGACACCAACGGAAAAACCGTCGAATCGGAATCCGCCGCCCCGCCCGCGCTGCTTTCGACCCGGTTCCAGGTCGAGGGCGGCGCTTCGAGTGTCATAGCCGCGCGGCTCAACTTCGATGCACAGACCGATCTGGTGCTGCTGAACAATGACCAGGCGAGCATCTCCTTCACGACCACTCTCGTCGCTGCGACTTTCACCGTGACCAACACCGCTAACAGCGGAGCGGGGTCGCTCCGTCAGGCTCTAACCGATGCGAACAACAATCCCGGCGCAGACACCATCACTTTCGCCATCGGGTCGGGGCTGCAAACCATCAGCCCGTCTGCCGACCTTCCCGGCATCATCGGGCCTGTCACAATCGATGGCACATCGCAGCCCGGTTTCGGCGGCGCGCCGATCATCGAACTCAACGGTTCCAACACGACATCGGGCATCGGATTGAAAGTCGCCGGAGGATCGAGCGTCATACGCGGACTCATCATCAACCGATGCTCTCTGCACGGAATTCAGTTCGTGCAGAAAAACGGCAACACGCTGGAAGGTTGTTATATCGGGACAGACCCGACAGGGCTTAATTCTCTGGCCAACGGCATAGGAGTGTCGCTTGCCAGCACTTCGTTTCACACCGTTGGCGGCGCAGCGGCAGCGGCTCGCAATGTCATATCAGGCAATCTGAGTTCGGGCGTCGCTATGCTGGGATCGAGCAACACTCTCAATAACATCTTTGGCAACTACATCGGCGTTGGCGCAGACGGGATGACCGCTCTTGGAAACGGCGGGGCGGGAGTAGCGATCAGCGCCACGACCAACAAGATAGGCAGCGCTGCAGCAGGCACAGGCAACGTCATAAGCGGCAACGATGAAGAGGGAGTCATAATACTTTCCGGCAACGGCAACACCGCAAACCTGATTCAGGGCAATTTCATCGGCACGGCCAGCGACGGCACGACTCCGGTTCCTAACGCATTCGACGGCGTGCGCATCGCCAACGCGCCCGCCAACACCGTAGGCGGAACTGCGATGGGCGCGGGCAATATCATAGCGAACAACGGCTCGATAGCCTCCGATCACGGAGTCGAAATACTTGGGCCAAACGCCAACGGCAATAGGGTTCAGGGCAACACCATTCACACCAACCTCAACGCAGGCGTATCGATCACGAACGCTTCGAACACTCTTGTAGGCGGACTGGCCACGGGCGCAGGCAATACCATTATGACGAACGGGGCGGATGGAGTCGTCGTGGTCTCAGGCGTTGCCAATACCATCAGCGCGAATAACATCTTCTCGAATACCGGGCTTGGAATCGATCTGAACGACGACGGGGTGACGGCCAACGATACAACCGACCCGGACACAGGGCCTAACAACCGACAGAACTTCCCCGTCCTGACTTTCGCCAGAGGAGGCCCTAACATTCAGATTCAGGGTACGCTCAACAGCACACCCAACACCGAGTTCATCATCGAGTTCTTCTTCAACACTAGCTGCGATCCTTCGGGCAACGGCGAGGGAGAGGACTTTTTCGGCGCGGCCCGTGCGACTACTAACGCCAGCGGCAACGTGAGCTTCGATTTTACATTCGTCGGAATCCCCGGAGTGGCAGGCCAGTTGATCACGGCGACGGCATTTCATCCGAACGGAGACACTTCGGAATTTTCCAACTGCCAGGTGGTGTGCGTCTACTCGCTCAGCGCGCCCGACGTCGCCATAGGCGGGCTTGGCGGATCGTCGAGCGTCGACGTCATAGCTCCCAGCGGCTGCCCCTGGACGGCTGTGAGCAATGTACCGTGGGTGACGATCACTTCAGGGTCGAGCGGCAGCGGCAACGGGACGGTCAACTTCACAGTCGATGTCAATCCCAACGACACTCCGCGCAGCGGAACCCTGTCCATCGCCGGAATCACCTTCACCGTCAATCAGGCGGCCAATCCCACAGGATGCAGCTTTATGATCGCCCCGATGAGCGCAGGCATAGTGGCGGCAGGCGGCACGGGAACGGTCACAGTGACGGCCACGCTTCAAAGCTGCGGATGGACTGCTGTGAGCAATGATGCGTTTATAACCGTGACGGCTCCTCCGGGCGGCATCGGCACAGGCAATGGATCGGTGAGTTATTCGGTCGCAGCCAATCCTGCATCCGTCCCGCGCACGGGAACCATAACGATCGCGGGAGAAACCTTCACCATCAATCAGGACGCGGCTCCATGCGCGTTCGGTTTGATTCCGATGTCGATGACCTTCCAGGCTGCGGGCGGATCATCGTCCGTGATGGTCAACGCGCCAATAGGATGCAACTGGACTGCGGTGAGCAACGACGCTTTCATCACCCTCACAGGCACGACGAGCGGCAGCGGCCCCGGGACAGTACCCTACTCGGTCGCGCCTCACGGCGGACTGACTGTGCGAACGGGAACGATGACCATAGCCGGTCTGACCTTCACCGTCACTCAACTGCCCGCGTGCAACTTCTCCATCGCGCCGATGGCGATGAACTTCCTCAAGCCGGGAGGCAACGGGACGATCAACGTTACGGCTGATGCGGGATGCCCGTGGACTGCCGTCTCCAACTCGGCGTTTATCACCATCACGATGGGCGCAAGCGGCACAGGTAACGGACAGGTGAAGTACTCGGTCGCGCCAAATCCTGGAACCGCCAAACGCACCGGCACCATAACCGTCGCGGGCTTTACCTTCACCGTCACGCAAAGCGGTTGATCCGCTCCGCGATAGAAAAAAGTCAAAGCGGCGAAGAATGGTTCTTCGCCGCTTTGACTTTTTTGGGTGACGGGTTATAGGTGATGGGGGATGGCCGGAGAAAACCTGTTCACCCTTTCACCTCCTCACCTCTTCATCCCATAGCCTATAACCCATCAGCTACGCTCATTCGTATCGAAGAGCGATGACCGGATCGACGCGCGCAGCCCTTCGCGCGGGAACATAGCACGCAAGCACAGCGACTGCGGCAAGCAGAAGCGAGACGACGACGAAAGTCAGAGTGTCGGTCGCGCTCACCTCGAACAACATGTTCGTCATCCATCGCGTGAGAACGAACGCCCCCGCAAGCCCCGCTCCGACTCCGGCAAGCGTGAGCATCAGGCCCTGCCTGACGACGAGCCGCAGCACATCCGAGGTTTTGGCTCCCAGAGCCATTCTTATGCCAATCTCGTGCGCGCGCTGAGTGACCGAGTAAGCCATCACTCCGTAAATCCCCACGCTCGCAAGCGCGAGTGCCAGCATTGCAAAAAGCGCGGTCAGCGACATGGAAAATCGCTGCGACGCGACAGACTCCCCTATGAACTTCTCCATGTTCCTCACATCGAACACAGGAAGATCGCCGTCGAGCGCGAGCGCCTCGCTGCGAACCGCCGCCGCCAGGCTTGCTGTGTCAATCGAAGAGCGCAGCATCAGAGTCAACAACTGCGTCGGCTGTTGTGGGAAAGGCACATAAGTCTCAAGGCTCGCCTCCGCATCAAGCCCGTTGTGTTTTACATCATTAACTATGCCGACTATCTCGACCCATGGATTGTCCGGCGGCCCGAAGCGCACGCGCTTTCCAATCGGGTCTTCTTCGGCGAACAGTTGTCGAGCCAGCGTTTCGTTGATGACGATGACCTGCGCAGAATTTTCCGAATCCGAATCAGCGAGCGCGCGGCCTCGCAGGAGAGTGATTCCCATCGCTTCGAAGTAATTCGGACTGATGGGATGATACCCGGCGAGCAACTCTTCGCCCGTGCGCTCTTCGCGTCCCTCTATGACGAACGTGCGCGTCGTGAAACTCCCTCTGATCGGCAGATCGTAAGCGATGCTCGCCGATTCTATCCCGGCAATCGATTGGAGGCGAGGAAGCAACTGACGATAGAAACTCACTATTCGCTCATCTTCAGTGTATTTCGCGCCTGTCAGCGAAAGCGACATCGCTGTGAGGTTTTCAGTTTTGAAGCCCGGAGGAACATCGAGCAGTCGAATGAAACTCCTGACAAGCAGGCCCGCTCCCACAAGCACCACGAGCGAAAGAGCGATTTCAACTGCGACGAGCGCGCTGCGCAGCCTGCTGCGCCCGCTTCCCGTCCGTCCGCCTTCCTTCAGGGCTTCGTTAAGATTCGTCTTCGACGCTTGAAGCGATGGAACGAGTCCGAACACAAGACCTGTCGCTACGGAAACAGCCAGCGTGAAAACGAGCGACCCGGTGTCAAGGCTCACTTGAGCGAGGCGCGGAGTGTTCTGCGGGCTTACGAAGACTATCAAACTGACGCCGCCCAGTCCGACCAGCAAACCTACAGCGCCGCCCACTATCGCAAGCAACAGACTTTCGGTGAGCAACTGCCTGATGATGCGGAGCCTTCCTGCGCCGAGGGCCGCGCGTATGGCTATCTCGCGCGAGCGCGCTCGTGCGCGGGACAAAAGAAGATTCGCAACATTGGCGCAGGTGATGAGCAAAACGAGTCCCACCGCGCCGAGCAGCACCAGAAGCATCAATCTCATGTTGCCCACTATTCGTTCGTGAAGAGAGATCGCTCGCACTCCATGATTCGAGTTGTGCTGCTGCTGAAGACCCGCCGAGATGTTTTCAAGATCGGATTGCGTCTGCTCGAGCGTCACTCCGTCGCGGAGCCTTCCGAACACGCTGAGATAGTGATTGCCGCGATGCGGTCTCACATCCCGCGCGCTTGCGGGATTGGGTTCAGGAACCGAGTTGCGCGGATTGAGCCATACATCGACCGTGCGCATGAATTTGAAATCAGCAGGCACCACTCCGACGACGGTGAAAGGCACACTGTTGAATACAAGCGTGCGGCCCAATACTTCTGCATCGCCGCCGAATCGACGCTGCCAGAATGCGTGACTGATCACAGCGACTCGCGCAGCGCCCGGTTCGCCGTCATCGGGTTGAAACACGCGACCGTGCGCGGCAGCGACGCGAAGCAGCGAGAAGAAATTTGCCGAGACTATCCAGCCGTCTACTCTTTCAGGCTGCCCGTCGCCTGTCATCGTCGGCCCCGCATTGAAGTAGGCGGCAAGGCCCTCGAAGGATTGATTCTGCGCCTGATAGTCGAGGAAGTCAGCAGGCGTAAACGGCGCGCGTTGCAATTGGGGCTGCGACTCCCAGACCCACACCAATCGGTCGGGTTGCGCGTAGGGCAGGGGCCGAAGCAGGATGTTGTAGACGACGCTGAATATCGCGGTGTTGGCTCCTATGCCAAGCGCGAGCGTGATGACGGCCACAGCAGTGAAGCCGGGATTTTTCGCAAGCCCGCGCGATCCGTAGCGCAGGTCTTTCAAAAAGGTTTCCATAGCGACTCCTCAGAAAAACAGTTGTCAGTTGTCGGTTGCTCATCATTTCAAGTCATTGTCGCGCAGGACGAGATTGCATGGCTGCAAATCGCGTACTTTCAGAGCGCACAATCAAACTGCATTGCGCTACCAGATATCTCTTGTTTCAGGTGATCGAAAAGCGTGGCAAACGAAATCGGGGCGGTCAGTGCCGCCCCAACAGGTCTTGATGAAATTCGTGGAAAATCTGACTAAAAATCTTTGCGGCGTTCTCTCTTGCGAGTCGCGCGATTGATCTCGCGCTCGACTTCCTGCATCTCGCGCTCGACTTCGCGCTCCGCTCTTTCGGCTTCGCGCTCTGCACGCGCCGCTTCGCGCATCGAGTCTTCAATGTCGCCGTCCGGGTCGCGGTCAGGAGCTATAGTGCTTCTCACCTCGCTCGGAGTGCGCCCGTCGTTGGCCCGATTTATTCGGACGCTGCCGTTGACGTTGCTCAGATTGATTTGTGCGCCGCCGCGTCCGAGAGTCCCGGCCATAGAGCGACCGACATATTTGCCTTTCTTCACAGGCAGCCCCAAACCGTTCGTGATATTGCCGTGAACGGTGCTGGCTTTGATATCGGCTTCCGTATCCGAAGCGAGTATCAACTCGACCGAGCCGTTCACCGAACTGAGCGATACAGGCTTCGTTTCATCGATGCGATCAAACGAGACTTCGAGGTGGCCGTTGATGGTCGAAAGCCTTACTTCGCCCGACAGATTTTTTCCGGTCACTTCTCCGTTGATCGATGATGCGCGCACATCGCCCGCGACATCCTCTATCACCAGATCGCCGTTGATGAGTTCTATCGCGTCGATGCGGGCCGTCCGCGGAACGGTCAGCGTGTATTCGACGCTCGCCGGGTTGTTGTAGCGACGGTCGCCGTCATTCCAGCTATTCGTCGAGCGCGGATATTCGGTTCTGATGCGAACGGCGTTGGCCGACGGATCGATTATGATCTTCGCCTCGTCGAGGCGATCCTGGTTGTAAGCCCACTTGATGGCATCGACTTTGACTTCGTTGCGATCCCACACGCTGACGCGAGCCGCGCCGTTGATGTTCTTGAGGCTCACTCGCCCGCCTGCGGCAAGCGGATATGTCTGATGAAACTCATCGCGCACTTCCTGTCGCGACTGCACGAGCGCGCTCACCGAAAGCCCCATCAACATTGCGATGCCGACTGCAATAATCGCCGCTCCCAAACTTCTTTTAATCATGTCTTCCTCCCTCAGAAGATGTTGGATGTTAGAGGTCAGATGTTAGTGAAAGCGGAAACTAACATCTAACATCTGGCCTCTAACATCTGTTTTAAGCCGCTTCTTCCTGAACCACGCGCCCGTCGAACAAGCGAACGGTTCGGTCTGCGTGGCGAATGAAGCGCGGGTCGTGCGTAACCATGCAGATGGTCGCGCCCTGCTCATGAAGCTCGTCGAGCAGTTGCATAACTGCTTCGCCATTGGTCGAGTCGAGATTGCCCGTCGGCTCATCGGCAAGCAGTATCGAAGGCTTACCGGCGATTGCGCGAGCGACGGCGACACGTTGCTGCTGACCGCCGGATAGCTGCGACGGGAGATGCTTCATTCGGTGAGCCATCCCCACGCGCTCAAGGGCTTCGCGCACGAGAGTCTTTCTCTCAGCCGCTTTCATCCCGCGATAGGTCAGAGGCAACTCCACGTTTTCAAAAACTGTCAGGTCGCCTATCAGGTTGAAACTCTGAAATATGAACCCGACTTCGCGGTTGCGAATCTGCGCCCGCTCTCTCGCCCCGATATCGGCCACCGCCGAGCCGTTGAGCGAGTAATTCCCATCGGTCGGAGAATCCAGAAGTCCGAGTATCGAGAGCAGCGTCGATTTGCCGCACCCCGACGGCCCTGCTATCGCCACATATTCGCCTTTGTTGACTTCGAGGTGAATACCCGACAGCGCGTGCGTTTCAGCTTCGTCGGTGAGAAAAACTTTTACGACCCCTTCGAGTCTGATCAACGTCTGACCATTCCTACTCATGTCATCCCTCACGCAGTCTGTATATCGAAGAGCGAGCCTCTCCTGTGCGTGTTAGTGCAGGGAGAGGGCCTGAGGTTTCAGTCGTTTTCAAAAAAATTTCCGCTCCATATTCAGTACATTGGAAACTAAGTCGTTGAACTTTTCTGCGATTCGAGATTTCCGATTTGAGATCGCAGACGTGCTGCTGCATTCAGTACATCGGAAACCAAGTTTTGAATTTTTCTGCGATCTCAAATTTCCAATCTGAGATCGTTGAATAAAAAATCGAATTTTTTAGTTTCCGATGTACTCGTGTTTTACCAAATTAGGCAGCGGGCTTGTGTTGTAAGTCCTTTGTGTTTGTAGCACTTTCATTTTTTCGATACTTTCTCGGTTCCACTCCTTTCAGAGCAAGGGCCGAGAAATT
>Ga0187893_10002451_pt1 | contig 40737 bp, 36 predicted proteins | sample MA1701074metaG_FD_139574 | JGI IMG/M metagenome (GOLD analysis project Ga0187893, IMG submission 139574) | White microbial mat communities from a basaltic lava cave in the Kipuka Kanohina Cave System on the Island of Hawaii, USA - MA170107-4 metaG ...
GCGGCTCAGCCTCACGGAACGTCTCAACCTCTTCAGGCAAGTATGCGAGGCCGTACAGCACGCCCACCAGAAAGGGATCATCCACCGCGACCTCAAGCCCTCCAACGTCCTAGTCACGCTGGTTGATGGTAAGCCGGCGGTGAAAGTCATCGACTTCGGCATCGCCAAGGCCACGCAACAAAAACTTACGGACCAAACCTTTGCGACCGAGCAGGGACTAATTGTTGGCACCCCCGCGTACATGAGCCCCGAGCAGGCCGACCCCACCAGTCAGGACATCGACACGCGAACGGACATCTACTCTCTGGGCGTGATTCTGTACGAGATCCTAGTCGGCGTGCTCCCACTGGACCCGGACACCATGCGCAAAGCTGCGCTCTGGGAGGTTCAGCGATTCATTCGCGAAGTCGATCCGCCCAGGCCCAGTTCGCGGATCGGTGAGTTGCCAACCCAGGATACCCAATCACGAAGCAACGAAATAGCCACACGTCGGCGGACCGATCCCAAATCTCTTCTGCGCCTGGTTCGAGGGGAACTCGACTGGATCGTCATGAAATGCCTGGAGAAAGACCGCGCCCGCCGCTACGAAACCGCCAATGCCCTGAGCCTTGAGCTCCAGCGGTACCTCAATCACGAACCTGTCGCCGCCGGTCCGCCGAGCCGGGCCTACCGCGTCAGAAAATTCATCCGCCGTTATCGTGCCGCGGTTCTCTCCGCGTGTCTGATGGCTGTGCTGATCGTGGGGTCGTCCATCGGAATGACGGCCCTATACCTTCGCGCGGAGCACGAAGCGGAAACAGCCCGCGAAGAACGGGACAAATCCGTGATGTTCGGCGACTTCATGGAAAAAATGCTCAGAGGCGTCGCACCAGCGGTGGCCCTGGGGCGCGATACGAAGATACTCAAGGAACTCATGGATGCAGCCGCCCGGCGGATTGAGGAGAACGAGCTGAGCGATGTTCCCGAAGCGGAAATTCGTCTTCGACTGATCATTGGTGCGTTGTACCGGGATATTGCTGAGTACGATGCCGCCGGGCGAATGCTTACCCCGGCGGTCAGACTTGCCGAGCAGGTATATGGACACAACAGCGACACAAAATCTGATGCTCTTTACGAGCATGCACTTTGGCTTGACGAAGTTGACCAAAAGCCCGACGCACTATCCGAGCGGGAGGAAGCGCTGGCGATCAGCCGGGCCCTGTTCCCTGGTGACCACCCGGACGTAGCCAGGAACCTTAGTGCCGTGGCGCGATCTACGATGTATCTTGGAAGGGCGCACGATGCGCTGCCCATCTACGAAGAGGTGCTGGCCATGCGCCGCCGACTCTTTCCTGGCGATCACCCGGATGTAGCCACCAGCCTGACTAACCTCGGAGGCTGCTTTACGTTCCTTGGCCGACATCAAGAGTGTCTTCCACTCCGATGGGAAGCCCTCGCCATGCGACGGCGATTGTTTCCCGGAGATCATCCTGACGTTGTCGGTCTCATGGATAGTATCGCCATCTCCCTTACCACGTTGGGGCGTTCCGCGGAGGCTCTGCCGATGCACGAGGAAGCGCTGCGGATTCGTCGACACCTCTTGCCGCCTGATCATCCGACTGTGGCCAAAAGTCTTAACAGCGTCGCGACGTGCCTGAAGAACTTAGGGCGCAAAGAGGAAGCTCTTGCGCAATATGAGGAAGCATTGGCCATGGACCGGCGACTGTTTGCCGGGGATCACCTCGAAGTTGCCTTTGACCTGGTATGTCTGGCAGGATGCTTGGAGGCCATGGGGCGCAGTGAGGAGGCATTGGACAGGGCCCAGGAAAGTCTCACCATGCGGCGACGCATTTACCCCAATGGCCATCCCGTAGTTGTGGACTCCCTCCATCGCGTCTGCTCCTGCCTTGATTCTCTGCGCCGCAACGAAGAAGCTCTGCCTCTGAATGAGGAGGCCTTGGCCATGTGTCAGCGCACCTACAAGGGCGATCACCCGTGCATTGCGACGGGACTCTACAATCTGGCCAATTGTTACCTTTCCTTGGGACGTGCGTCGGAAGCGCTATTGAAGTTTGAGGAATCCGAGGCCATGAACACTCGCCTGTTTTCGCCCGAGCATTCTCGTGTACGAGGCGCACAGATTGGCAAGGGTCAAACACTTGTCGCCCTTGAGCGATTTCATGAGGCGGAGGAAATCTTGGTACCCGCTTGGGAGGGAGTCGCAGACCGCACGGATGTCGGTAGGAAGGCAAAAACCCGCTGTCTTGATGCCTTAATCACGGCGTTTGAGGCGCTCGATGCCGTTGAGCCGGGTCAGAGCCACAAGGAGAGAGCCAACATCTATCGCGCGGCACTCGCTTCTCTCCCGTAATCTGAGTTGCGTTTTCACAAAAACCTGAGCGGCCGGGTCCGGTTCGCAGAAGCTGAGCCGTTGCTCGTTGAGGGCTTTGAGAAAATAGGCACCGATTCGCAGATCTATGCGGAACGCGGTCCGGCGGCGTTGCAACAACTCGTGATCTAGTATGAAAGATGGGACGCCGCCGAACTGGGTAAAGCTCATAACGCCAAGGCTGCTGATTATCGCACTCAACTCGAATCCTTGAATTCCATTAGAGAAGCCGATGCCCCGCGCTCTCTTATGCGTTAGATTCTCTAATCAGGGACCGTTCTGACGAGTTACGATTTTGAATCCCGCGCCAGGAGTGGGGACGCGCGCCGGTTCGAGGTCCAGGCCGTGATGTTTCATTTTTTTGTAGAGCGTCGTGCGGTTGATCTTCAGTTGCTCGGCGGTGAGTTGCCGGTTCCAGTCATTGGCCCGCAGAGCGGCCTCCAGGATGCGCCGCTCCGGCTCTTCCATGGCGTCTTTGAGAGACTGAGGTTGATAGTCTGCAATCGGAGTTTCGGCGGCCGCGCTTGATACAAGCTTGGTCGGCAGGTCCTGCACGCCGATGGTCTGCGTCTTGCAAAGCACCACGGCCCGTTCGACGACGTTTTCCAGTTCGCGGACATTTCCCGGCCAGCGGTAGCGTTGAAGGGCCGCAACCGCCTCCGGGTCAAAGTCGAGAATTCCCCGGCCCATCTCGGCGCAGAAACGATTGAGGAAGTGCCTTGCCAGCAGCGGGACATCGCCGATGCGCTCGTAAAGACCGGGCATGTCGATGGCCACCACGTTGATGCGATAGAAAAGATCCTCGCGGAAGCGCCCGGCCTTGACCTCCGCCTCCAAATCCACGTTGGCGGCAAGAATCACGCGAACGTCAACCGTCTCGGTCTTGTTGCTCCCCACCGGCTCAAACTGATGCGATTGGAGGAAACGCAGGAGCTTGACCTGCAGGGCCGGAGAGGCGGTGGATATTTCGTCGAGAAAGATGGTTCCACCGTCGGCGGCTTTGAACTTGCCGGCCTTGTTGGCGACGGCCCCCGTAAAGGCACCGCGGGCATGGCCGAACAGTTCGCTTTCCAGAAGCGTCTCCGGAATCGCGCCGCAGCTTACTTCCACAAAAGGCTTCGCCGCCCGCCCGCTGAGCTGGTGAACGACCTTGGCGATGAGCGATTTGCCCGTGCCCGAGGCTCCCAGAATGAGCACCGTGACCCTCGATGGCGCGACGGACTCCACCAGATCGAACACCTTCAGCATTCGGTAGTCATGGCCCACCACGTTCTCCAGGCCAAAGCGAAGGTCGAGTGTCTGCTTGAGGATGCGGTTCTCGCGGAGGATGGCCTGCTGGGCCAGTGCCCGCTGGACGCACACGCGCATCTCGTCGTCGATGATCGGCTTGGTGAGATAGTCGTACGCGCCCATCTTGATGGCCTCGACGGCGCTTTCAATGGTTCCGTAGCCTGTCATCATCACCACGACCGTCTCAGGCGATCGTTTGCGGACGACGTGAAGCAGCTCGAAGCCGTTGCCGCCGGGCATGTTGACGTCGCTAATGATCAGGTCGATCGGCCTGCGGTCGATCGCTTGAACGGCCTCCGCGAAGGAGGCGGCCCCCTCGGCTTGATAACCCTCCACGCGGAGGAACTCGCAGAGCGAATCGAGAATGATACGGTCGTCGTCAACGACGAGGATCGCAGCGCTTTGTTCTTTTCTTGCGGTCATTTACGTTCATCCTTCAGCCTACGCCCGCGTGAACGGGCGGTTTGCATGATCGGTCCAGGGCCGGGGCAGCTGGCCACAGGTATCCGCACGGTTAAGACGGCGCCGCCGTTTTCGCCGTTTTGTGCCGTGATCGTGCCGTGCATGTCCTCGATAAAGTCCTTGCAGATCGCCAATCCCAATCCCGTTCCCTTGCCCGGCGGTTTGGTGGTGAAGAACGGCACAAAGACTTTCTCTGCCGGTTCGGGGAGACCCGTACCCGTGTCGGCGACGCGAATGACGACTTGGTCGTCGACGATTCCGCTGGTAATGGTCAGGCGTCCGCCGTCGGGCATGGCATCGATGGCGTTGCGGATCAGATTGCAGCAGACCTGATAGAGGCGGCTGCCGCGCACGGTGGGCATCGTCGTCGTCTGAAAATCCGCCGCAACCATGACCTGATTCGTTTCCGCGGCGGCGGCGGAGGCGCGAATCGCTTCCTCGATGAGTTGATTGACCTCTACCTCTTCGAATTCACCGCCAGTGGCGCGGGAATATTCCAGCAGGTCGCTGATGATCTGCACCATGCGCATCAGTCCGGTGCGCGACTCGGCCAGATACGATTTTAGTTTTGGCTGAGGCTCGTCGCCGACGATACGCAAGGCGAGATTGACGTACCGTAGAATTCCGTCCAGGGGATTGTTCAGTTCATGCGCCACACGGGACGCGAGCTTGCCGAGCGACGCCAAGCGCCGGGTTATTTCCTGCGTTTCATCCACCACCGCCGACGCACCGATTTCCTCAATGAGAATCATAACGCCCCTGCGGTCCGGAACGGCTTCCTTGCGCCATCGGTGGCAGCGGATACTGAACAATTTCACCGTACCGGTCTCGGTCTCAGTGGTCGCGCATTTCAAATGCGCCGATTCGCCGCTCTTCACCACGCGCGACACCATGGAACGCCAACCGTCAAAGACGCCAAGGACTTCCACTCGCTTGAATAATGATTCAATGTCCACCCCGCCGTTCAACCATCGGTGGGCGGCGGTGTTGCGGTAACACACCGTTCCGTCAACGTTTACAACCACCACGCCAATGTCCACCCCTTGGAGGACGTCTGCGCCGGCCACCTCGCAGCCAGAATCCACACGGGGGAGAGCCGCTGGAGATGGTGCTGAATCTACCATTGGGACTTTGCGACGTTGGGTGTACCGCCGATGGTGCGCGCGAACACGCCACAATGATGCCTTGCGACAACACTCCGTGTTGCTTGCTTACATCATCGGCAGGAAAGAGACGTGATTTCAGATGGGTGTCGCAAAAATACAACATCCTCAAGCCGGTTCTGAGCAGCCGGTAATACGCTTCGTTCGGTGATCAGCGGTTAATCGCCTAACAGAGATTCTCCCACCATCGCCTCCGGTTTAGGAAGACCGAGCATCTCGAGCGCCGTGGGGGCAATGTCGGCCAGGCGACCACCGGTTCGCAAGCGCCGCCCCCTGAACCGTTCGTCCAAGACGATGAGTTCCACGTCGTAGGTGGTGTGAGCTGTGTGCGGACCGCCCGTTGCGGGGTCGATCATCTGCTCGCAGTTGCCGTGGTCGGCGGTGACGATGAGCCCGCCGCCGCGTTTGAGGACGGCGTCCGTCACTCGTCCCACGCATTCATCAACCACTTCAACGGCGCGGATGGCGGCCTGAAGGTTGCCGGTATGGCCCACCATGTCGCCGTTGGCGTAATTCAGCACCATAAGGTCATCGACTCCTGACTCGATGCGCCGGACCATGGCCTCGGTCACTTCATACGCCGACATCTGCGGCTTCTGATCGTAGGTGCTGATGTCGCGCGGCGAGGGCACCAGCACCCGCTCCTCCCCGGGAAACGGATCATCGCGGTAATCGTTGAAAAAGAAGGTGACGTGGGCATATTTTTCCGTCTCTGCGCATCGGAATTGCCGCAGCCCGTTTTCGGCGATGTAAGCGCCGAGGATGCGCTGCATTTTCGGCGGCTTGTCGAAAGCCACGCGGACGGGCAATCCTTCTTCGTAGGCCGTCATGGTCGCAAAATATACGTCAAGCTTTGTGCCACGCCCGAATCCAAGTGAAGCGGCATCAGGGCCGGGGCCGCGGTAGGGAAACTCGGCGAACATAAATGCCTTGGTAAGTTGCCGCGGACGATCGCCGCGAAAGTTGAAAAAGATGACCGAGTCGCCGTCTTTGATCCTGGCTGGCTCCCCTCGACCTGCCACAATCACGCTGGGGGTAATGTACTCGTCTCCCTTTCGGTTTTCGTCGGTGGGATGATCGTAGTAGTGCTTCACGGCCTGTAAGGCGGAGGCGAACGATTGGCCTTCGCCCATCACAAGCATCCGGTAGGCGGTCTCGATGCGCTCCCAGCGGTTGTCGCGGTCCATGGCGTAGTAGCGTCCGATGACGCTGGCCACGGGTCCAACACCGGTTTCGCGACATTTTTCTTCGATGGCCTGAATGAATTCGGCGCCGCGACGGGGCGAGGTGTCGCGTCCATCAGTGAAGGCGTGGACTGCGACCCGGTCGCCGGGGAAGTGCAGTCTGCGGCTCAATTCGAGCAGGCCGTACAGGTGTTCGAGGTCGCTATGGACCCGGCCGTCGCTGCAAAGTCCAAGAATATGCACGAGGCCGCCGGTACGTACCGCGTTCTCGAATGCGCCGACCAGCGTCTTGTTCTCAAAGAAAGAGCCGTCGCGAATACGCCCGGTGATGCGCATCAGCTCCTGCTCGACTATCCTTCCCGCGCCGATGTTCTGATGACCCACTTCGCTGTTGCCCATCACGCCGTCGGGCAGCCCTACGTCGTTTCCGCTGGTCTTGATGAGCACGTGCGGATAATCGGCCATGAGCCGATCATCCACCGGCTTGCGTGCAAGGTAGACCGCGTTGGCGTGGTTCCACTCCGGATAGGGGTTCGATCCCCATCCGTCGCGGATCAGAATTACGATGGGTCGCTGAGCGGGCCGCTTCATCCGCGTTATCTTATCGCCTGACGTGCAAGACGCGATTCGGCTCGGTTATTTATTCGCGTATTTTGTAGCGCCCACCGCTCGCTTGACCAGCGCCCAATACGCCAGACCGCACGCGAGGTTGGGAACGAACCACAGGAAGAATGCGAGCGGTTCGTGTCCCATGCGCCGTGAAATCGAGAGGTCTTTGAACCACCCGCTATTCCCGAGCGCCACCGCGCCAATGGCCGTCATCGCTCCGAATATCTGCCAGGCGATGAGATAGACGACTTGATAGGAAACAACCTGGACCGCGCCGGTGAGCAGGTTGCGCTTGTCCCTGATTTGAAAAACCACTCCGTAGCGCCCGGTCGACGCCAGCGACAGAATCAGCGTGCCAATCATACAAAGAGTCCCGAAAACAGGGGCGCCGACCAGCACGAGCTCGATTTCTTCCTGGAGGATATTCTTTCCTTCGATGATGCCCACGACATAATAAAGAGTCAGAGCACTTGCAGCTCCGATGAGGAAGACGAGCGGCATGTGCAGAAGCAGGAAGCGCCTGTGAGCCGTACCGGGCGAACTCAATCTCAGCATTCGGCCAAAAACCACCGGCTGAAAAAGCGCCAGACGAGCTGTCCGCCACCACGCCCGCATCGAATGCCCTCGGCGAAGTTCCCAAGGTGTGCCCGGCCGAGCATCGGGTCCCAACGAAGCAGTCACAGGTTCACCACACTCCGGACAGCGACTTTCCATCGGCATCAAAGTCAGGTCGTAGCCGCAGGCGTCGCATCGCGGCTGGCGCGGCATGTGCGGCCCGGCGCGAGGAACTCCGACTGCCCGCAGCATCGCGGCCAAGAACCAAATTCCGCACAAGAATCCGAAGTCCACCGCCATCGCCTCGCTGTATCGCAGATACCACGGTTTCACAGCCCGCGCCTTTCGCTCGATCAGTCCAACTTCAGCGAAGTAGGTATTCCAAGCGGTAGTGTTGGGTATCATGTTTGGCGGCTGCGGTGGATACGCTACCGGATGGGCGGACACCCAAATGTCATCGAGCCGATCGAGACTACCCGCCAACAGTGTCACCAGTAAAATGATGAACATGGCGTGGGGAGTCTGGCACCACACTCGGCGAAGGGAGTGGGAAAAACTGGCCCGCAACGGCTCGTCCACCGCTCCCCAGGACATCATCACGAACGCCAGCCCCACAAATCCTGCTTCGATAAGGAGGGTTATGCCTCCGATGATGAGCACGAATTCCTTCGGATCTTCCGCAAAATCTCGAACGACTAGGCTCCATGCGGTACGAAGGGATTCGCCCTCCATCCAGGCAAAGAGGGCTGTAAGGAGAACGACTGTGACAAGCCCAAATGTGAGGTGAACGGCCGCGGCCATCTTCAACGAAATGTTCAGCGTGAGCCGCGCCGCGGTCGCCGGTCGGATTCCGCAGAGGAGAATTGAAGCTGCGAGCGCCTTGATGCCGACCCATGAGCGGCGGGTCAGCGACACGGGAGCACTAGACAAAACCTCAGGGAAAACGTCAGGTAGGGCGTCACTCACGGGTTTGTTCGGGCCTTAATCCTTGCGTATGGTGTGAGCATATTCCGTCTTGCCGTCGAGGCGCACGAACTCGACCACGATTTCCGCTCTGCCCACGCGAAGCACGGTAAAGCCGCCCAGCGTCGCAGCGTAATAGGATTCATCGGTCCATTTCACGTCATAGGCCCTTTCGGGCCCCGCGCCGCCGCCGGTCACCACGTGGTGTACGCCGTCGATGGGCTTGAACATTTCCAGCGTGTGGTCGTGTCCGCAGAGATACACGTCGATCTTGTGCTTGACGAACAGAGAGCTGAGCTGGGCGATCATGGTGTCCGAGTTGCCGTGGATGCCGTGGGAATACAACGGATGGTGTCCGTAGACGATCTTCCAGCGGGCGACGGACTTTGCCAACTCGGCGTCCAGCCAAACAAGCTGATCGACGAAGTTGCCGCGCAATCGGTGGATCGGGTCGCTGTCGATGGCGAAGTATTGAACGACGGTTTCGTCACTTAGCGTACGCGTAAAAGTGTAGTATGGGGCGGGCATTCTCCAGTTCTTGTTGCGTTTCGAGTATTCGACCTGGGCCATGGTATTGCCGCGGTGGTCGTGATTGCCCAGGCTGGGATAGATGGGCAGTTGTAGGGCAGGATCAGTGTACACATCCTCGAACTTCGTCTTCCATTGCGGGTCGTTCACGGAGGAGACGCCGTCTTCGTAGAAGTTGTCGCCGACGGTGAGGATGAAGTCGATGGGTTCGGCTTTCGCCCGAATCGCCATCGCCTCGGCGACTTTGTACTGGTCCGGACGTCCCGTTCCCCAATCTCCGATGACCATGAAGCGCTCGTAGCCCGCGCCAGGTACGACGTCGGGAATGGTGAACTTGGGGATTTCGCGGGTTCGGGCGGGATCGCGCGGTGTGGCGGCGTGGCCGACGCCGCTCAAGACGGTAAGGGTAAGGACAGCGAATAGATTGGATAAACCGCGTATCCAACTCACGATTCGGTCCCATTAAAGGCCATGCGAACTTCCCTCCGCTGTACGCGACAATAACGGCGCTCCGCGCGCCTGCCAAGCCGGAAGGACCATCCAAGCCGCTAATCGTCCGTTCATGCTATCATACGTCTTCGGTCATCGGCCCTGACTATTTAGCGGAGTCACTCGGAATCACGGCATGTTTGCGATCCGAAACATCGGCGAACTGATCGTCGTGCCGCAAGGCCCGATCCCGGGGCGCTCGATGCGGGCGGTTGAGCGCATCCCTTCGAGCGCGGTCCTGATCGACAAGGATCGCATTGCCTGGTTCGGGCCGGAAACGGCGTTAAACGCTCCAACAGCTTGCGAATCCATCGACGCCCGCGGCGGATGCGTCCTTCCCGGACTGATCGACTGTCATACCCATACGGTGTTCTACGGCACACGCGAGCACGAGTTCGTGCAACGAATCGAGGGTGCAGGCTATGCGGACATCGCCCGCGCCGGAGGGGGAATTCGCGTCACCGTCGAGGCCGTGCGCCGCACGAGCGTGGATGAGCTTGTGGAGTCGGCTCTGCCGCGCCTTGCACGAATGCTGCGCAACGGCGTGACCACCGTCGAGATCAAAAGCGGGTACGGCCTGACCATCGAAGACGAAATCAAGATGCTCGAAGCCGTTCGACGGCTGCGATTGGTTCAGCCCGTTGAGCTGGTTCCCACCTATCTCGCCGCCCACACCACACCCCGGGAGTTCAGCGCTCGATCCGACGACTATCTCAATCTTCTCTTCGGCGACGAAGTCCTGTCCCGCATCCGAGACGGGCGACTCGCGGAATTCTGCGATGTGTTCTGCGAGACGGGTGCCTTTACCGTGGAGCAATCGCGGCGAATTTTGTCCACGGCAAAGCGTTACGGCCTGCGGCCCAAGCTTCATGCCGATCAAATCACGCAGATAGGTGCGTCGGCGCTGGCGGGCGAAGTCGGGGCGATCTCCGCCGATCATCTGGAGAAGATCAACGATGCAGGGATTGCGGCCATGAAGCGTGCGGGCACCGTGGCCGTGCTGCTCCCCGGCTGCTCGTGGTTCTTGGGCGTCGAGCAGGCCCCGGCACGGCGGCTGATCGAAGTGGACCTGCCCGTGGCGGTGGCCACGGATTACAACCCCGGCTCGTCGATGGTCGAGTCGCTGCCCCTGGTCCTGTCTATCGCCTGCACGCAGATGCGCATGACGCCCATCGAAGCCGTGGTGGGCGCGACGGCCAACGCCGCCGCCGCCGTCGGCCGGAAGGATCGGCTCGGCGCGATTCAAGTTGGAATGCAAGCCGACTTGCTAGTTCTGGATGTTCCCACCGTCGAACGCTGGCTTTACGAACCGGGAAGAAACTGCGTGCGGTCGGTGATCAAAGGGGGACGGAGCGAATTGCCAGTTAGTGAATGACCCTGTGGCGCGGGAGACCTTGTCGCGCCTTTTTCTGTCCAAACTTCATTTCCCGGTCGATAATGCAGACAATGACATCATTCGCTCATCAGCGAATCTGCGTTACCGGAGGAACTGGGTTCCTCGGCCGCGTTGTATGCGCCAAGCTGCGAGAACTCGGCGTCCGCGAGGCATTCATACCGCGACGACGCGAGTTCGATTTGACCCAGGCGGAAGCCGTATCGCGGATGTTCGACGCCGCACGTCCCGATGTCGTTATTCATCTCGCAGCGGAAGTCGGTGGGATCGGAGCCAATCAGCAGCATCCCGGGCGCTTCTTCTACGCCAACCTGATGATGGGGCTTAACCTGATTGAGGAAGCCCGAAAACGCGGCGTAAGCAAGTTCGTGCAGGTCGGCACGGTGTGTGCGTACCCCAAGTTCTGCGAGACGCCCTTCCAGGAGGAAGACCTTTGGTCCGGCTACCCGGAGGAGACCAACGCTCCCTACGGCGTCGCCAAGCGGTCGTTAGCGGTGATGCTGGACGCCTACCGTCGAGAGTACGAGTTGAAGGGCGTCTACCTGATCCCCGCGAACCTCTACGGGCCCGGGGATAATTTTGATCCGCACAACTCTCATGTTGTCGCGGCCATGATCCGCAAGTTCTGCGATGCCATTGAAAGCGGCGCCGAGGAGGTCACCTGCTGGGGCACGGGCACGGCCTCCCGCGAGTTCCTGTATGTCGATGACGCCGCCGAGGCCATCGTCAAGGCCGCACAACTTCACAACGATCCACACCCGATCAACCTGGGCAGCGGCCGCGAAGTCACCATCGCCCAATTGGCGAAAACCACCGCTCGTCATTGCGGTTTCGGTGGGCGAATCGTTTGGGACCCTTCGCGTCCCGACGGCCAGCCACGTCGCCTCCTCGACACATCTCACGCTGAGAAGTTGCTCGGCTGGCGGGCGAAGGTCGATCTGGACGAGGGTCTTCGCCGCACGGTGGAATGGTGGCGGGCCGCCCAAACAAGTCACTCGCCAGCGCCCATGGGCGCACACTGACGACTTGAAAATGCGGCTGTTTCCGTGCGATCGTCATTTCCATGCTTACAATCTCACACGTTCTTTCTGCTTGTCAGCTGAGTTCAAATCGCGTACAATTCTTGGTGTCAGGGCAAGTTGCGTCCTGAGCCCCTGAAGGCTTCAGACATGAGGCATGCATTTCATTCGCAGCGCCGGGTTGTGGCGTCGCCCCGCATCGCTCTCCTCGTTGCCTTGGTGGGGCTGACTGTTTGCTGCACTCTTGCACCGGCGGACTCTGGGGGCACGGTCCGCCGGTTCGCCGCCATCCTTCCCCTGCAGGGCGAAATCACCGACGTCACCGTGCAGAGCCTCAAACGGCGTATCGAATTGGCGCGGGATCAAGGCGCCAGGATCATCATCTTCGACATGGATACTCCCGGCGGCTTGGTCAACAGTTCCATCGCCATCGCCGATCTCGTTCGCAGCCAGTCTGATATCAAGACGGTAGCCTGGGTGAATCCCAACGCCCATTCCGGCGGGGCGCTGGTGGCGATGGCCTGCGACGAAATCGTGATGGCCCGCTCCTCGCGCATTGGAGACTCCCAAGTCATCATGGGTGGACCCAGCGGCGTGACCGCGGTGCCGGTCGAGCTTCAACCCAAGGCGTATACGCCCGTTCTTCATGATTTCCGCACCTCGGCACGGAAGAACGGCTATAGCCAGGTTCTGTGCGAGTCCCTCGTGGTTCCCGAGCGCGAAGTGTGGTGGCTCGAAAACATCAACACCGGTGAGCGTGAATTCGTCTTTACCGACGAGAAAGTCAAGAGGCTGGGTGAAGGAAAACCCGCTCCCGCGCCGGACAGTTCCGAAGCCCAGCCGTCTGAATGGAAGCTGGTTGAGAAGTTTTACGATCCGGTATTGGAGATGAACGTTCCCGCGCTGCAACCGGTAGAACGGAAGGACCAGCTTCTGGAAATGTCGCCCAGTGAGGCGATAGCCTTCGGCTTCAGCAAGGGAGTCGTCTCCGACGAAGACGACCTTCGCGCCAAGTATGATTTCGACAACGTGGTTCGTTTGGCTCCGCTTTGGTCGGAATCTCTCGCTCTTTGGCTGACTTCGATCTATGTGCGCGGCTTTTTGTTGCTTGTCATCTTCCTGTCCGCTTATGTGGAGTTTCACACGCCGGGCGTGGGCCTGGCGGGCCTCGTGGCGCTGATCGCTCTGGCGATCTTCGTCGGCGCGCCTTACGTGACCGGCCTGGCGAATGTCTGGGAGATTATTATCGTTTTCGCGGGCTTGCTTCTGATTTGCCTGGAGTTGTTCGTTATTCCGGGCTTCGGCGTCGCCGGCATTAGCGGTGTGATGATGATCCTGGCCGGCCTCATCGCCACGTTTATTCCGGACGAGCCCGGCCGCTCGTTTCCGCAGTTCTTCCCGGCCATGCCGACCACCATCCACGGCCTCAAGCTGGCCATCGCCACCTTGGTGTCGTCCATGACGGCGTCGCTGATTGGAATACTGATGCTCAGCCGGTTTCTGCCTCGCGTGCCGGTATTCAACAAATTGGTGCCCGCAAATCCCACTCCGTCGCAAGTGGCCGTGGAGGATCCGTATCGCGGCATGGCCCGCGTGGGCGATATCGGTCAGACGGAGGGTACGCTGCACCCGGCGGGCAAGGCCCGCTTCGGCTCCGTGCTCGTCGACGTCGTGACCGAGGGCGAGTACCTGCAGCCGAACTGCACGATCGAAGTCATCGAACGCCGCGGAAACCGCGTGGTGGTGCGTGCGGCGAAGCGCGGATAGGGTCTTGACCACTTGAAACTCAGTTCCACATAGGGGCTTTATGTCTGAGGTTGCCATCATCGCTTTGCTGTTCGGCGCGGGCGCATTGATCCTGGTCGCCGAACTGTTCATCCCCTCGCACGGCGTGCTGACCGTCGTCAGCCTCGCGCTGCTGACGGCCGGAGTCTACCAGACGTTTCGCTACGGCGGGGAAAAGGCCGGGACCATTTCGGTTCTCACATGCCTAGTGATTTTACCGGCGTTCGCGGTCGTGGCGGTGAAGGTCTGGCCTAAAACGTGGGTCGGTCGGCGCATCGCGCCGCCCAATCCGGTGGCGACGACGCGAGACACCAGCGTGCCGGTGGAGGAAATGAGCCGATATATCGGCCAGTCCGGTCGTTCCATCACTACCCTGCGCCCCGTCGGGATTTGCGAGTTCAATGGGAGACGAGTACCCTGCGTGGCCGAGTTCGGAATGTTGGACGCGGGCGTGGCTGTGGAAGGTTTGCGAGTGATCAGCGGCCAACTCGCAGTGCAGGAAAGGAAAACCTAAACCTGCGTTTTCACGCCGCCTTTCACGGGCGGCGTATAGCGAAAGGCTCTAGATCATGCTTGCAATCGCGACTTCTTGGTTAGGACAGTTTAGCGGGTCCATCTGGACGATTGCCTGGGTCATCCTCGGCCTGATCGTCCTGACCATCGCCTTGGTGCTTCTACAGTTCTTTCGTCTGTGGCTCCAGGCGTTCATGAGCAACGCCGATGTGGGCATGTTCGACCTCATCGGTATGCGCCTGCGAAAGGTAGACGCCACGACGGTGGTGTTGTGCAAAATCCAACTCGTGAAATCCGGTATCCAGGAAATCTCCACCAACGACCTGGAGAGCCATTACCTCGCGGGCGGCCGGGTGCCCAACGTCACGCGGGCGATGATCGCGGCCAACCGCGCGGTCCTGGATTTGGATTGGAAAAAAGCCTGCGCCATTGACCTTGCGGGACGCGACATCACTGACGCGGTCAAGACCAGCGTCGATCCCAAGGTGATTGACGTGCCCAGCCCGCGCACCGAGGCGGGGAAGGTCACCATCGACGCGGTGGCGAAGGACGGGATTCAGCTTAAAGCCAAGGCGCGGGTCACCGTGCGGACCAACATCCGCCAGTTGATCGGCGGCGCCACCGAGGAGACCATCGTCGCCCGCGTCGGCGAGGGCATCGTCAGCGCCATCGGATCGGCGAACTCCTACAAGGAAGTGATCGAGAACCCCGACCGCATCAGCAAGGCCGTTCTCGCCAAGGGACTCGACTCGGGCACGGCATTCGAAATCCTCTCCATCGACATCGCCGACGTGGACGTTGGCGAGAACATCGGCGCCAAGCTGCAGGCCGATCAGGCCGAGGCTGACAAACGCCGCTTCCAGGCCGAAGCCGAAAAGCGCCGCGCCATGGCCATGGCCCTCGCCGCCGAAAACAAGGCCAAGATCGAGGAAAACCGCGCCCTGGTCACTCTCGCCGAAGCGGAAATCCCAAAGGCCATGGCCGAGTCCTTCCGCAAAGGCAACCTGGGCATCATGGACTTCTACCGCATGAAAAACATTCAGGCCGACACCGTGATGCGCGATTCCATCGGCCGCGGCGAAGGCCCCGCCGAGCAGAAGGGATAAATCGCGCCGCTGCATGTTAGCCTTAAAGGACATCGGCGACTGGGTTGAAGCGATCATCGTATTGGTGGTCATCGCCGGGTCTGCGCTGGGGGGAATCGTCAAGGCCATCACGTCCAAGCTGAACCGTTCCAAAGAAGAGATTGAGGCGGAGCGAGAGCTTCGGGAACGCCGCCATGAGCGGCACCCTGAGCCGCGGGCGACGCAGCCTCCGCCGCTCGCGCGTCCCATGCCGCCGCGGCGACCTGCGGCGAAGGTCGAACACCGCCCGGTGGCGTGGCCCATCGCCCAGCCTAGGGCCGAAAAGCCGCCTTACAAGGAAGTGCCCCGGACTGTACCGCCGGCCATCCAGACGATCCTGGACGTGGTATTGGACGGCGCGGTCGACATCGAGGACGTGTTCTCCAAACCGCAACCGCGTCACGAGGCACCGCCCGCTCCGCCACGCGTCAAAGAGCGGGTCACCGGCAAGCGGCCCGTCCGCCGTCGATCCATCGAAGAACGGGAAGAACACAAGGCCAAGCTCGTTGAAAAGCGACTTGGCCACGTCGAGCCTCATGTCGCTCCCGCGGCGACCTCCGCTCCAAGCGATGCTGGCGGAGAGCTATTTGAACGTCTCACGCGAGCCGGTCTGCGCAGGGCGATCATCCTCAATGAGGTTCTCTCGCCGCCTCTCGCGCTACGCCCGCCTAACTAGTTTCTGTGCGCCGTTTGCGCAAAGTTCTTACGGCCACGAAGATGATAAATGCCGCGCCCAGGGCGATAAGTGATACATATTTGTCGCCGATTCCCTCCCTGAGAGGTAATTCTACACCCTTCACCACGGACTCGCTTCCGTCGGCGAAGCGGATAACCGCTTCTGCGGGACCTCGTTTTGTGCCCGCGGCCGTGACTTGCATGGAAAATGATGCGGACCGTCCGGGAGCAATGCCATCACCCGGGTCGGTCGCGCGAGCCGAGCAGACGCCGGACTCCTCCTTGAAGCCGGGGCGGACCAGGCCCGTGCAGTCGCTCGACCATCCCACTGGCGGGAAAAAAAGCGTCGCCCGGTAATGCGGGAAGCGCGCCTCGACCATGCGGGACGCGCCGGTATTGGCGATCTGCCAGGTATAGGTCTTGCCGCTTGCGTCGGCCCCGCCGGTAATCGTCGCGGTTTGTCCCCGCGCGACCGACGGACTTGCGCTAAACAATATTGTTAGTAGAGCAGGGCAGGTCTTTGCCCTCCCTTTACGATCGCGGGCGTGATGAGTACGAAATCGTCGTGTCAACCCTTGCAATGGTTCAGCAGGTTCATGACCTGCCCTACTGGCAACTGACTACTAGCGCCTCATGGTCTCCGGATCGCGGAGGGGGAGGCGCTTCACCTGGCCGAAGGAATCAAAGCGCAGGTCCTTGGCCTTGTCGTAGCCGCCGGTGACGATCGCTTCCGCATCGCCGACGGCCAGAATAACGAGCTGATCAGGTTTCAGATATTTCTGGGCGACGCGCTGCACGTCGTCCGGCGTCACCTTCTTGAGGTTCTCGACGTACGATTGCCAGTATTTTGAGTCGCGCCCGGTGTACTCATCGCTGGAATAGGTCTCCAGGATCGCCATCTTGGACTCGAATCGCTGCGGCAGGCTTTCCACATAGAACTTGACGGTGTCATCCACGTCGGCCTGTGAGACTTTCTCCTTTTTGATGCGTTCGATCTCGTCAAGCACGAGGCGGGTGGCGTAGGCGCAGGAGTTGCTCTTGCTCTGGAACCAGGCCCGGAAATTGCCCGGCCAGTAGATGCCCTGACCGAAGGCGCTTCCGGTGTTGTAGGCCAGACCCTCGTCGGAGCGCACCTTGGCCACGATCCGCGAGCGGAAACCGGAGGCCCCCAGGATGCCGTTCATCACTTGCAGTGCGAACTCATCGGGCGTGCCGCGCATGATTCCGCGATGCCCTACAGAGACGCGACCCTGGTTGACGTCGTCCTTGTGGATCACATAGACCCCGGGCTTGGGATCAAAAGCCGGCTTGGCGAAGGTCCTCGGCGACTTCTCGCCCGCCGGCCAGTCGGCGAAGGCTTTCTCCAGCTTCTTGAGCATCTCCGCCCGATCGAAGTCGCCCGATACGGCGACCATCATGTTGCCCGGGTGTATGTACTTGCGGTGAAAGGCGAGCATGTCCTCGCGGGTGATGGCGCTCAGCGTCTGGGGGGTTTGATACCAATTGCTGAAATGCTCCTCGCCGCTCATCAGAAAGGCGAACTCGGCTCGTTCGATCTGATCGGTGGAGTCGTTGCGGCGTTTGATGTTCTGCAACCGCCGCTCCTTGGCGAGGCGAAAGCGTGTTTCGTCGAAGCGGGGATATCGCAGGACGTTGATGAGCAGCTCCAGGCCCGCGTCGATGTCCTTGGAAAGGAGCGACACGCCCGCCGAGCCGCTGGTTTCGCCGATGCCGGTGTTGATGCTCGCGGCCAGGAACTCGATTTTCTCGTCCAGCTCTTCGGGAGTCAGATCCTGAGTGCCGCCGTCGCGAAGTTCCTCACCGGTGAGCGAGGCCAGCCCGATCTTGTCTTTGGGATCGAATGCCCCGGCCGCTCCAATCATGATGTGCAGATCAAACGTCGGCAGCAAGCGGTCTTCAGCGATGTACACGACCATTCCGGTGGAAAGCACTTCCCGGAACTGCGAAGCGGGCGGAATCTTGTAGTCCAGCTTGGGATATTGCAGGTCGTTAGGGTGGGCCGGGACCGGCTTGTCGGCCCGCGCGAGAGCGGCCGCAACCATGACGATCGCGACGGACGTAGTGATATTAAGCTTGGTGCGCATCTTACTTAGACTCCTTTTTTGCGGCCTCCAGCTCGGCCAGGCGGGATTTCATGGTCTTGAGCATCAGGTTCATGAGGGCCTTCTTGTCGTCGGGAATCTGCCCCGAGGAAATAAGCTCATCTAATTTCTGGGCCCCGGTTTGGAGCTTTTCCAGATCGGTGGACTCCTTGATCTTCGCCAACTGCCCCTTAATCGTGCTTTGGATTTCGGGGGGGACGCCGGCAAGGGCGGCCGTCACTTCCGGATCATCCGTCTCCTTGGTTGCACCGACCTTGGTGCGGTAGATGCACACCGTCCGCGTCTTGGGATCGAAATAGTTCTTCACCATGCGTCGAATGTCGTTTGCGGTGACTTCCATCATCCGGTCGGGCGATTCGTTGATGTAGGTCCAATCATACCACAGGTCGTAGATGGCCAATTGAAACATCAGGCCAGTGTTGCTGCGCAGGCGCTGCACGGAAAAAGCGAGTACCTGGTTTTTCACTTTTTGAAGTTCGTAGTCGCTGATTTCCCCTTCACGCAACTTGTCAATTTCCTCGAGGATCATCTGCTCGAGTTGCTCGGGCGTCTTGCCCTCCTTCGCGGTGGCGTTGATTTCAAAGTAGCCGGCGTATTTCCTTGATCCATTGGATGCGGAGGGTTGACCCATGGCCGCTTCTTCCTTGGTCACCAGTCGCTTGTAAAGGCGACCTGTCTTGCCGGAGAGGAGCTGGGCGAGCACGTCGAGAGCGGCCTCATCGCGATGGCCCATCGCCACGGTGTGATAGCGGATCGAGACCTGCGGATTAGTGTCGGCCTCGCCGTGCAGGCGCCGTTCGGCGATCGGCTTCGGCTCTTCGGTGATGATGGGAGCAGGGGGAGTAGCGCCGCGGGGAATCCTGCCGAAATACTGTTTGGCGAGGTCCACGATTTTGTTGGAATCAAAATCACCGACGAGCACGAGCTTCGCATTGTTCGGCGCATAGTAGATTTTGTAGAAATCGCGAACGTCCTGGGCAGTGATGGACTCCACTTCGGAAGCCCAACCCAGCACGGGCACGCCGTAGGGATGAGACTGCCAGAACAAGGCTTCGAAAGACTCATCGAGCTTTCCAGTCGGGGTGCTTTCCGTGCGGAGGCGGCGCTCCTCGCGGACGTTGTCGCGTTCCACGTAGAACTCCCGCATGATGCCATTGGCCATGCGATCGGATTCCAGCCAGAAGAAGAGCTCGATCTTGTTGGTGGGAAGCTGCACGAAATAAATGGTGAAATCTTCGGATGTTCCCGCGTTCAGGCCCGCTCCGCCGTTGGTCGTATAGAGATTGAACAGCTCGTTGTTCTTGATGAAGGGGCGTTCCTGCTCGACCAACTCGTCGAAGCGCTTCTTCATGGCGGTGTACTCGGGCGTCCACTGCGCGGGGTCGAGCACGTCGGTGATCTTGCCGTGCCGCTTCATCACCCGCATCTTGTCCATCTCCAAGTTCATTTTGACGCGGAGCTGTTCCTGCTCTTCGATCAACTTCTTTTCCGCCTGATAGTCGGTCGTGCCGATGATCGTCGAGCCTTTGAAGAGCATGTGCTCGAAAAGATGGGCGATGCCGCTTTGTCCGCGGGGATCGTTGACCGAGCCAACGTCATAGGCCAGGCAGCCCGCCACCACCGGCTGTTCACGTCGCTCCACCAGCAGCAGCTCAAGCCCGTTGTCCAGCTTTTCAACTCTTGGCTTCACCCCTTTTTCCGCCGCGGCGAGCCGGCTTTCCGTTATCAGCGGCGCGCACGCGATGGTCCACAACACCCAACCCGTTCTTCGATGCCTTGCCATCGCCCGATCTCCTTTAGACGTTCGGCTGTGAATTCTTCCGACGGACGTGATGATAGGTTACGGGATGCCAGGAGGCAACTGGTGGTCTTTTCGCTCCCATTCACCTGTAAACTCGGCCTTTGGCGTCTGGGCGATACGATGTCGAAACGCTATTCTTCCTCTTGGAGCGTGTCGTTGAAACAGACCATCAAAACATCCTCGATGCCCATGAAAAAAGAGTGGATCCTGTTCGGGGGCATGGTGATGACGGCGACGGTCGTCGCGGCCGCTCATTGGCCGGTGCTGTCCGCTCGCGCCCTGGCGTTCGACGACAACGAATACGTCACCGAGAACCGGCTCGTGCTTCGACCAAGCTGGGCCAGCGCGGGACGGTTTTTTTCTGAGGTTCTGGAACCGTCCACGGCCCGCGGCTATTACGCCCCTCTGACGATGATATCGCTGATGTTGGACTCCGCGGCACGGAGTTCCAAGGACGACTTGCAGCCCTTCCACCGCACCAACCTCGCCCTTCATATGACCAACACGTTGATGGTCGTTGGGCTAGTATACATGCTCTTCCATCATGCATGGGCGGCATTGTTCGCGGGGCTGCTCTTCGGTTTGCATCCGATCGCTACCGAGTCCATACCGTGGCTTTCCGAACGCAAGACGATGCTGGCGACATGTTTCGCGCTGGCGTCGCTCTTGTTTTATGTCGCTTATGCACAAAAAAGCGGTGCGGGAAGTTTTGGGGCGAGCCTGGCCTTGTACGTGTTCGCGCTGCTCGCCAAGCCGACGACCACTCCGTTGCCGTTGGCGATGATGGTCTTGGACTGGTGGCCGATGGGACGCGGGCGACGGCTACTTGAAAAGGCGCCTTTTCTTGCGATCGGTGCTGTTTCATCCGTTATTACCTTCATCTCCCAATCCCGCACCGCCGGGGCGACGATTCCCGCGGAGGCCCTGCCGGGACGCGAATTCCTGATTGTCTGTCACAACCTCGTGTTCTATCTCCGGAACCTGCTCTGGCCTGCCGGGTTTCCGGGGTACTACCCTTTCCCTGAATCGATGAGCTTGGCGGAGCCGGACGTCCTCGTCGGCGTGGTCGGTGCGGTCGTCTTGATTGCGGCGTTGCTGATTTCGCTTCGCTGGACGCGGGCGGCGATGGCTGGTTGGCTTGTGTTTTTTCTGCTGATCCTGCCGACGTTAGGCGTGATCGGGTTCACGGAAGTGATCGCGGCCAATCGCTTTCTCTACTTGCCCTCGATCGGCCTGCTCCTTGCCTTCGCGGGGTTGATTCGTTGGGTTTGGGATCGCTCGTACTCACAAGTCATCGCCCGGAATGCCACGCGGACGATGATCGTGCTCGTGGTTCTGGGCCTCTCGGCCGCCGAGGCCACAGCCGCTCGAGGCGCGCTTTCCTATTGGAAAGACGGTGTCCGGCTGTTCGAGCACTACGCGGAGACGGCCCCGCGGTCCGCCAAGATTCGATACAATCTTGGCAACTCGCACGTGGCGCAAGGCAGCCTCGACAAAGCGATCATCGCCTATCGGCAAGCGATCCAACTGGACCCCGATTACGCCGAAGCGCACGACAATCTCGCCATTACGCTGGCCGAGCGAGGACAGCTATCCGAAGCGGGCGTTCACTTCAAAGAGGCGCTGCGGTTGCAGCCGGATTCACCCAACATCCACAACAACCTGGGCGTGGCGCTGAGTTTTCAGGGGCGGTTGGAGGAGGCGACGACCCACCTCCGCGAGGCCGTGCGTCTGCGGCCGGGCTTTGCTAATGCCCATTTCAACCTGGGCCGTGTGCTGGCCCAACGCAACCGGCACGCCGAAGCGATCAAGGCATTCCAAGCGAGCCTGCAGATCAATCCCGACGATGTCGAAGTCCGCACAGCCTTTGGGCAGTCGCTCGAAGCTCAAGGCGACTTCGATGGGGCGGTGCAACAGTATCAGATTGTGCTGCGCCTCGTGCCGAACCACACCGAAGCCGCGAAACGACTCGCCGGCCTTCGCAAGTAATATGGGGGAATAACAGAAAACGGTAGCGCCTTTACGTTGGCTTGGATTCCACCGGAATCGCGGGGGTCATCGCTCGTAGCGGGCGTTCCATCAGGAAAGACACGCGCTCCAAATCTGCCCGCGAGAGGTTTTGCTGAAGGATGCGCTTGGCCAGGCGCAGGTCGGTGCGGTGGGTTACGTGCGTCAGCATGATCTGGGCCTGGGGGACCGCGGAAAGCACCTGGGGCAGGTCGTCCACGTGCAAGTGGCGACCGTCCTTGGCGCGGGATACGTGATCGCGCTCGTAAAAAGTACATTCGACGAGCAGGGTCTGGCTTTGGCGCACGAAGTCCAGGTCTAGGAACCGGCCGAGCGCGGTATCTCCCGTGCAGGTCAGCAACACGACCTCGACATGGTCCTCAATCTGCACCCCTTCGCGCTTGAGGGCCGCAAGCTCCGGACCCTGCTTAGCGGAAAACTCCGGCTTGAGCTTGTGCCGCCGCTCGATAAGCGAAAAGCCCAGGGAGCTGCGTGAGTGATTCACCGTGAAGGCGCGGATGGAAAGGCCGCGGCGGACATCCACGTTTTCGAGGTGATCGACGCCGTAGACCTGACCGGCGGAGGGATGTCCTTCGATGTCCGACCAGAGGTCCATCAGCTTCTGAAGGGGCTGGGCGAGGCAACGATGCACGATGATCCGCCCCGGAGGAAGCCCGACGAACCCGCGCTGCGAAAAGTAGTACGCCGCTCCGGCGGAGTGGTCCATGTGCCCGTGCGTCAGGCACACATTGTCAATGGGGATGAGCTCTCGCGGGGCGCGGCCGATGTCAAACGCGACGTTGTACTCCGGCGCGATGACCACCGTTTCTTCGCCGGCCACGGAGAAGCCTAGGAGGCGAATCCCGCCCAACTGCTTGTCCATCAGCCTTGACATGAGTGTCAGCCCCTGCCGTCGAAGCGAGCCGCAAGCTTGCCTGCGCTGAGAGTCCACAAAAGTCCGCGGCTCGACGAGCCTAACCTACGCGATTTGACACCCCATATCTAGTGGGATTACCCTCGTTGGAAGTCTAGATATCGCTGCGGAGATCGTCCGCCGCTTTCGCAAAAAGGCCCACACCTGCGGGGATTAGTTTGGACGAGGCCCGATGTTCTGCCCATCCTGCAAGGGTAACGACAACAAAGTCATCGACTCCCGCGTGACCGAGGGGGGCGCGGCGATCCGGCGGCGGCGAGTGTGTCTCACCTGCAACCGTCGCTTCACGACCAAGGAGCGCCTGGAGGAAGAGCTGCGCCTAACAGTCATTAAGGCGAGCGGGCAGCGCGTTCCCTACAATCGCGACAACATAGTCAACGGCGTGGCCCGGGCCTGTTCCAAACTCGACATTTCCGAGGAGCTCCTTTTGGAGCTTGCGGATCGCGTGGAGGAAGACATTTTCAGCAACCACGACCGCGAGGTGAAAACCGAGGACATCGGGCGCTACGTAGGCGATCACCTCCGCCGGCTTAACCCTGTCGCCTACGTGCGATTCATGAGCGTCCATCGCAAGTATCACACCATCGACGCCTTCATCGAGGAGATCAGCGACGTGCGCGTGCGCGTGGCGCGAGAGAACCCCGACCAGCGGTCGCTCTTCGAGGCGGAGGACGAATCACGAAAGACCTCAGCGGCAAAACGTCAAGATGAGCCAGCCGCCCCCAAGTGACAGCGTGTTGTCACGCTTGGCTGCGTCGCTGGGTGCGGCGGGTATTGCCTTTACCCGGACCCGGCATCGGCCCGTTTATACCAGCGCCGAGGCGGCCGAGGTCCGCGGGGCGTCGCTGCACAGCGGAGCCAAGGCCCTCATCGTCAAAGGCGGCGAGGATTTCCTGATGGTCGTCATTCCCGCCGATCTCTCGCTGGATAGTCATGCCTTTCGTTCCCTGCTGGGAACCAAAAAGCTACGCTTCGCCTCCAAGGAGGAAGTGTTGGAGCTGACCGGGCTGACTCCCGGGTCCATTCCGCCTTTCGGGAGCCTTTTTAAGCTCGCGACCTATTGCGATGAGCGGCTGGCCGAGAATGAGCGGATCAATTTCAACGCCGGGGACCATTGCGTCTCCATCCAGATGAGTTACGCCGACTATGTCGCGTATGAGTCTCCGCGCATCGCCAAGGTCGCCAAGGAACCGTCGAATGTCGAATGAATGGGTGGTTAACATGAGAGCTTGGTCGTGAGTGAAACCCTGCAAGGAATGGACCGTGTCGCAGCCCCGATGCGCACGAACGTCGAGTCGTTCGTGAGACTCATTCAAGAGCTTTTCGTTGCCTCGGGTAAGGCGCTGACGGTCTACGGCGCTGTACTGATGGAACCGTTTCAAGTGGATCGCGACGCCGTCCGCAGCGTGCTCGTCGTCGAGCGCGTGGACCTGCCGCAATTGCGTCGCCTTTCCGATCGGGGAGCAAAGCTCGGCAAGCTCGGCTTCACTGCGCCGCTGGTCATGACGCCCGTGCACATCCGTACTTCACTAGACACCTTTCCGCTCGAATTGATGGAGATTCAACAGCAGCACGTCACGCTCTTCGGTGCCGATCACTTCAACGATCTCACCTTCGACGCCGCCCACATCCGTCTGGAATGCGAACGTGAGCTGAAGCGAGCACTGATCGTTCTGCGGCAGGGGCTGCTGGGCAGTGCCGGTCGGGAGCGGCTGGTGGCCCTGATGGAGAAAGACGCCGCGGACGATCTGGTCCGGACCTTGCGCGGCCTGCTATGGTTGAAAGGCCAAAAGGACTTCAAGGTCCCAACCGAAGTAATTACCGCCATCGAGACGCTGACGATTCGTAAATTGCCCGGCATTCGCACCGCTTTTCATTCAAGCACAACACTGGGCTGGACAGAATTCGACGCTCTTTACCGCGACGTCGAAGCTCTCGGAGAGATCGTCAATGGGTGGTAGAGGCTTGTTCTGCATAATTGCCGCGATTGGATTGGCCAACAATGTCCATCCCGCTCTTGGGGCGGTTACCATTCAGGATCCCGGAACTTACGTCGTTGATCGCGCCAAAATCATCGACGACGGCGTCGAGCGGCAAATGGAAGGATGGCTGCGCGAGCTGGAGCAAAAGACCACAGCGCAGGTCAAGGTACTCACCGTGCCGACGACGGACGGCGAAGACTTCTTCACCTTTGTTCAGCGCCACGCCGTGTTGTGGAAGCTCGGGCGCGCGGACCGCGACAACGGCGTGCTGATCGGAGTTGCGATGAAGGAGCGCGAAGACCGCATCCATGTCGGCTACGGACTGGAAGGCGTCTTGCCGGATTCTTGGTGCGGGTCACTGCGTCGCCAGGACATCGTCCCGAATTTCAAGCAAGGGCGGTTCTCCGACGGCCTGTATCAGGCGGTCGTGGCCGTCGCGAATAAGATCGCGGACGACGCGAATGTATCCTTGACCGGCATCCCCGACTTTCGCCACCGCCAGGGCCGCGTCGCCCCGCGCGGCGTGAAGTGCGGGGCCGGGCTGGTGCCGATCATCGTGTTGATTCTTGTAGTGTCCGCAATGTCGCGGCGTAGACGGCACTATGGCCGGTGGGGCGGCGGAGGGCTGGCGCGTGGCCTGTTCTGGGGATCGGTCATCAACAGTATGATGAGCAGCGGCAGGCGCTCCGGCGGGCGCGGATTCGGTGGAGGTTTCGGGGGAGGCGGCTTCGGCGGCTCCTTCGGGGGCGGCGGGGGATTTGGCGGAGGCGGCGCGGGTGGTCGATGGTAACAAATGCCCGTCCTGTGGGACGGGAATAAAACGGAACGCGGACTTCTGTCCCACTTGCGGGGCGAAGCTGAGCAGCATCCAGGCCGCAGGCGGAAGCAGCCGGATACAGCGAGGAACATCCATGAGCGTCACGAAAGTGCTGGGGACCGTATTGCTCGCGATTCTTGCAGCCGTGTTCATCGTGGGCGGTTGTTTCTACAGCGGTTACAACCGGGCGATCGGTCTCGACGAAGAAGTGAAGAGCGCCTGGGCCCAGGTGGATAATCAACTGCAGCGCCGTTTCGAGCTGATTCCCAATCTGGTCGAAACGGTGAAGGGCTTCGCCGCCCAGGAAAAGGAGATTTTCCTTGGAGTGGCCGAGGCGCGCAAGGCCTATTTCGAGGGAAAAAACGTGGCCGACAAAGCCCAGGCCGCCGGAGCGTATGAGTCTGCGCTCTCGCGATTGCTCGTTCTCCAGGAGAAGTATCCAGAGCTGAAATCAAATGAGTCTTTTCTAAAGCTGCAAGATTCCGTGGAGGGCACCGAGAATCGCATTGGCGTCGAGCGCCAGCGATACAACGAAAAGGTCAAGGCCCTGAACACCTTCGCCCGCGGCGTGCTGGGAAAGCTCTACGCCTCGCTGGCCGGCGTCACGAAGGCCGAATACTTCGAAGTCCCCGAAGCCGCCAAAACTCTTCCCAAGGTGGACTTCTCGAAAAAACCTGCCGGCGGTTAGTTCTTACGTCAGACCCGTAGTTCAAACGGCTTTCCGCACTCGGGGCAGCGCGGTTCGGGAAGGCCCTGAAGATCATATCCACACTTGGCGCAATGACCGGTCGGATATACCGGACGGTAACGATTTCGCACGAACACGACCGCTGACAAAGCAAACACCATAACAAGCCAGAAGACCAAATAGATAGCTATCCACAAGCCGAGGATGACCGGTCTCCAATGGATTTGACCCCTGTAGATGAAGCCAGCGAATTGGGGGACCCATGCAGCGAGGATTCCGAGGCAGAAGAATGCGCTCACAGACCATACGCCGCGGTAATCGCGGAGCGGCCAGCACAATGCACCCACTGCCGCACAATCGAGGAGGAAGAATACGACGTTCCATGACACGCCGGCCGCCCTCGTATACACGTGAAGCTGGACCACCCCTGAGAGTGCTTCGCTCGCGGTACGACATGCTGCGCCGACGAGAACGGCGGTGAGAAGACGATGCCGCCAAAGGAATACGCTGCCCGGTCGAAGGAAACGGCCAAAGGCTGTCAGTATGCCTAGATAGACGGAGTCCTCGCAGGGGCTTGGCAGTCGGATCGTGCCCGCCTCGATCCCGCGACGAAGCGCCTCGGCTTGCAGTACCTCAAGGGCATCGGCGGTGTAATCGGATGGATTGGCGATCCCGCGGGCGATTGCGACGTCGGGTGCTTTTAGCCAAGCCTCGACGAGCTCACTGCGAGTCCGATCGCTCATGATGTAACCGCGCTGCGAAACGACCTACTCAACTCAAAGCGAAAGACTAGGCATCTACGTAATCACAAAGAGCTTCCGGTTCAGGGATGGGTAAACCGTCTTCGCGGAGGCCGTCGATGTGGAAGCGGAGGGCTTCGCGGATGTTCGCATTGACTTCGTCTTTCGTTTGCCCGGTCGCCACGCACCCCGGCATGTCAGGCACGTAGGCAGAATAGTTTCCATTGGCTTTCTCGATCACCACGGCGTAGCGCATCAGGACCGCTCCTTGAGGCCGGACTGTTTCAAGATACTGTTCAACGTGCCGGGTGCGAGATCATCGCCGGGCTTTCCGGCGATGGTTACGCGGCCGGGTTTGGATGGGTGTTTGTATTGACGATGACTGCCGCGCGTGGCAACGAGGAACCATCCATCCGCTTGAATCATCTTGATTACCTCGCGCACCTTCATTATACAAACTTCACCAACGGTGATCAAACGGCCTATCTTTCAGACCTGGCGCAGCGATCAATAACTATCCCGGTTCCGTCATCGACCAGGGATCGAGGGTCTTGCTGAGGTCGGCTTCGGAGAGGGCCTTTTTGTCCTTGGCGACCTGACGGACGGTTTTGCCGGTGGAATAGGCCTCCTTGGCGATGGCGGCGGCCTTATCGTAGCCGATCTTGGGAGCGAGGCTGGTACACATGGCCAGCGACCCTTCGATGAGTTCCGCGCAGCGCTGGCCGTTGGCCTCGATGCCCGCGACGCAGCGCTCAGTGAACACTTTGACGGCGGACGAAAGCAGTCGAACGGACTCGAGAAGGTTGTGGGCCATAAGGGGCATGCCCACGTTCAGTTCAAAGTAGCTCTCGCGGCAGCCGAGCATCACGGCGGTATCGTTGCCGATCACCTGGGCGCAAACCTGGATGAGCATTTCGCACATGACGGGGTTGACCTTGCCGGGCATGATGCTGCTGCCAGGCTGCGTTTCGGGCAGCTTGATCTCGCCGATGCCGCAGCGCGGGCCGCAGCCCAGCAGTCGCAGGTCGTTGGCGATCTTGGTGAGGGCGACGGCGACGGTTTTCAGTTGGCCGCTCACTTCGCACACGGCGTCCTTGGCGGCCTGGGCCTCGAAGTGGTCCTCGGCCTCCACGAATTCGATTTCCGTCGCGGAGCTGAGGACCTCGCACATGCGTCGTCCGAATTCGGGATGGGTGTTGATGCCCGTTCCCACGGCGGTCCCGCCGATCGGCAGTTCGCGCAATGCCCGCACGGCCTTCATGACCCGCATGGCAGACAGTTTCGCCTGACGGGAGTAGCCGCCGAATTCCTGGCCGAGTCGAACGGGCGTGGCGTCCTGCAGGTGCGTCCGCCCGATCTTCACGATCTTGTCGAACTGCTTGGCTTTTTCGTCGAGCGTTTCGCCCAGGGATTGCAGGGCGGGAATCAGGTCAACGTGCATCGCCTCCGCCGCGGCGACGTGGATCGCGGTGGGAATCACGTCATTGGACGATTGACCCATATTGACGTGATCGTTGGGATGGATGGGCGTTTTGGAGCCGATCTTTCCGCCGGCCAATTCGATCGCACGATTGCTGATGACTTCGTTGGCGTTCATGTTGGTGCTGGTGCCCGACCCGGTCTGGAAAATGTCGAGCACGAAATGGTCGTCGAGGCGGCCTTCGATGACCTGCTCGGCGGCGGTGATGATCATGTCCGCAAGGTTGGAGTCGAGCTTGCCGAGGTCGCGGTTGACCTTGGCGGCCGCCTGTTTGATCAGCCCCATGGCGCGGATGAACCTACGCCCGAAACGGTATCCGCTGATGGGGAAATTCTCGACCGCCCGCTGCGTCGAAGCCCCCCAATAGGCCCCCGCCGGTACGGTCATCTCGCCCATGCTGTCTTTTTCGATCCGCGTCTCGGCGGCCATAGCGATGCTCCCTAGTGGTCCAGGAGGAAACGCCTAATCCTTAACTGCCCGAATATCGTAACGTGCTTCATGGTCACCGTGTAGTTAATCGTATCAAGCAAATGTGAATGCCACACATGGAGAACCGACGCTACAATCCGCTCCTATGGACTTGGTCGTCGCGGACAATCTGGTGAAAGTCTTTCCCACGCCCGACGGAGGAGAAAAGCGGGCCGTGGATGGGTTGAGCTTTTGCGTCGGGGCGGGGCAAATCTACGGCTTGCTCGGACCCAACGGCGCGGGCAAGACGACAACTCTGCGCATGCTCAGCGGGCTGATGGTCCCCACGAGCGGCACGGCATCGCTGGCCGGCTACGACGTGGCGACGCAGGCGCAGGAAGTCAAACGGGTCCTGGGTTTTCTGACGGCCAACACCGGCCTGTATCAAAGGCTTTCGGCCAGGGAGCTGCTTGTCTATTTTGCTCGCCTTCACGGCCACGAGGGCCACGCGGCGGAAGCGCGGGCCGATCACCTCATCGCCTGGCTGAACATCGGCGACTTCTCGCATCTTCGATGCGGAGCGCTCTCGACCGGGCAAAAGCAGCGGGTCAACATCGCCCGTGCCCTGGTCGCTGATCCGCCGATACTGATCATGGATGAACCGACGCTAGGACTCGACGTGCTCAGCAACCGCGTGATCCTCGACTTCATCCGGCGTGAGCGGCAGGCAGGCAAGACGATCATTCTTTCCACGCACTATCTCGATGAGGCCGAGGCCATGTGCGACAAGATCGGCCTGCTGCACGACGGACGGCTTGTTGCGGAAGGCGACCTCAATACCTTGCAGAGGGAAGCCGGCGAGCAGCGCCTCAGCAGCATCTTCCTCAAGCTCATCCACGCGGACCAGGCCGTCGGAGCGGCGGGCGCATGACCTTTCCCCATCGCATCCGCACCATTTATGTCAAGGAGTTGATCGACATCCTGCGCGACCGGCGAACGCTGATCGCCATGATCGTCGTACCGATCGTTCTCTATCCTCTGCTCATGCTCGGATCGATCCAGGCAGTCAGTTTCCAGCACGAGACGATGGAGCAGGAGGCGCTGCGGATCGGCGTGGCCGACGACGCCCATCGCCGGATGATCCACCAGCTGATCCACGTCGACAAAAGGGCGTTGGCGGAGAAGAAGGCGTCGCTCGATCTCCAAAGCGAGGAAGCGAGTCAGCTCCCCACGCCACTCGACGACGTCGAGATCGAAGTGTTTCAGTCCATCGACGACCTGCAACGGGCAATCCGCGAACGGCGAATCCCCGTTGGGATCGTCTTCGACGACGAAATGCTGGTCGATTCCATCGAGCGCCAGGTGAAGGCGCACGTACACGCAGACTATGAAGAGCCGCGAGGGACAACAGCCGCCAGGCGAGTAGAGGGATTGCTGACGCGGACGAACGAAAGGCTTAGAGACTTGCGGCTGCGCGAGCGCGGCCTGCCCAAAAGTTTCCTCGAACCCTATACGCTTGAGAGTGTCGATCTCTCAGCGCCGTCGTCAATCCTTGGCGAAATACTGCCCCTCATTTTGATCCTCATGACCATTACCGGGGCCATCTATCCCGCCATCGACCTGACGGCCGGGGAACGCGAGCGCGGGACGCTGGAATCGCTGATGGTTTGTCCCGTGCCGGTCATCGACTTGATCGTGGGCAAGTTCCTGGTGGTGACGACGGTGGCCATCATGGGGGCGGCGCTCAACCTCGGAAGCGTGACGGCCACCGTCTACTTCGGCGGGTTCGACAAGGTGATCGCCAGCACCGGCGGACAGGTCCCCATCGGGAAGATGGTATTCATCCTGTTGGCCCTCATTCCCTTCGCGGTGCTGATGTCGGCGATCATGATCGCGGTGTGCAGCTTCGCGAGGACGTTCAAAGAGGCACAGAACTACGTCACGCCGGTGATCCTGGCCGTGCTGATTCCGGGCGGGATCGCCGCCCTGCCCGCCACGCGCCTCGAAGGGGTCATGTTGGTGATGCCCGTGGGCAACATGGTCCTGCTGGCCAAGGAGCTGCTGCTGGGCGCGGTCGTCGGACCGTGGGAAGTGGTGATGGTGTTGCTTTCGACGACGCTGTACGCCGGGGCGGCGGTGGCCGTGGCGGCGAACGTCTTCGGGAAGGAGTCGGTCGTTTTCGCCGACGCCGGTTCGCTGCGCGGGGCGCTCTCTAGAAAAATGGTGAAGCCGTCGGCCCGCCCGTCAGTTTCCATGAGCCTGTTGGTGACGGCGATTCTTTTTCCGGTGTGGTTTTTTGTTCAATCCGCATTGTCGCCGGGGCTGGACGAAGCCGCGGTGGGCCAATTGTACGGCACGGCCCGGTGGATGCCGCTTCTGTTTGTGGTCCTGCCCGTGGGTATCCTTCTGTATTGGAAGATTGATGTCGTAAACGCCCTTGCCTTGCGAGCGCCATCCGTTGGGCACTTTTTCGCCGCCGTTCTCATCGGCCTGTCCGCCTGGATCCCCGCCCATGAAATCAACGTGCTTCAACGATCCCTGCTGGGCACACCGGAGACCATCGTCCAAAGCGCCGAACGGTTCATCGAAGCGATCAAGCTGCTACCGTCGTATACAGCGATCCTATTACTCGCCCTGTTGCCTGCCGTGTGTGAGGAACTGCTGTTTCGAGGTTTTTTGCTTGGCGGCTTGCGAGCATCGGTCGGGAAGTGGGGCGCGATCGTGATATCAGCGGTCATTTTCGCCGCGTTTCATTTCATCGTGTTTCGTTTCGCAGTGACCGCGGGGCTGGGCGTGATTCTCGGCTATCTCTGTTGGCATTCGCGTTCGATCCTGCCGTGCATCGTGATCCATGCCCTGCACAACACCATCGGCGTGCTCAGCGTGCTCAAGCCGCAGTGGCAGCGCTATCTCGGAATTGCGGACAGCGGCGACTCGGCTGCGGAATGGGCCCATCTGCCGCTGCCGCTGGTCCTTTCAGGTATGGCGATGCTGATTCTCGGGTTGTTTCTATGCAGAAACACCGGGAAAACCGCCGCACCCTAGGATTGACTCCCGTTGGAATTCGGCGGGTCGAGAATGATGCGCTTCGGCGCCAGCCGTGCATGGAGAATCGCGGAACTCCGCGCTCGTTTGCGAGCGTCGGCCTCCGCCAGGCGATACAACTCGTGCAGGGTTTCCGCGAGGACATTGTCACCGAGCCGTTCGAGCACAGAGTTGACCGCTTCGCGCGTCGCCTGGTGGTGAACGACGGGCAATTGACGCCTACCAGTGGCACTCTTAAGTAATGCGAAGAGAGTAGCGGCCAGTCGATCGGAAGATTTCTGATTTCCAGCGCTCATGCGGATGCCGAATCCGGCGCTTCTGACCCTATTCACACCTTATGAGAGTGCGTTGGAATCCACAAGAAAAATCGCCTGTGAAGTCGCGGCATTTTTTGCGCGATTTATGCGCGCCGCGCAAGAACCGCGCTCGCGCGCTTGCCAGAGTTTCCTGAATTCACACATTGGATCGTTGGAGGAAATGTGCCACATAATGGCACATCTTCATGACGTGGGCCGAAAAGACCGCGACCATTCGATGGCCTTGACCAGCCCGCTGGTCAGCGGCACGCGAGGCTCATAGCCCAGTAAGTTGCGGGCTTTGCCGATATCAGCGACATAACGGGTGACTTCTCCGGAGCGAGAGGGTTCGTAGGTGACCTGGGGATTTTTACCGAGGGCGAGAGCGGCGATGTTGACCACATCGACCAGCGAATTCCCCTGGCCTTGGGCGAGGTTGATGGTCTGACCGACGACGCGACGTTGCACCAAGGCGTCGATCCCCGCGACGGTACCGACAACGCAATCGTCTACGTAGGTGAAATCCAGCACTTTTTCCCTGCCGTACACGACGAGGGGTTGTCCGCTTTCGATGCGCTCGATGAAGAGAGGAATCACTCGCTCCATCCGCGCCAGGTCGTTGTCATAGCGACCGTAGACGTTGCTGTACCGAAAGACGAGAAATGGCAGTTCGTAACACTGGGCGTACGAATAGACGAGGGCCTCGCCGGCGATCTTGCTGGCGCTGTAGGGGCTCTCGGCGACCACAAAATCGGCGGCCTCTTCCTGGGTTACGTGGCGATGAATGTCGCCGTAAACTTCCCGGGAACTTGCGAAAACGATGGGAATGCGCCCGCGACGACAAAACTCAAGGACGTTGAACAGCATTAGGATGTTGTCCATCGCTCCCTGCGGGTTTTCGACGAGGGCGAAGACTTTGGCGTTGGCCGCCAGGTGGACTACCACGTCGAAGGACTGATTTCGAGGGAGGTCGATGGAGGCGGTGCGAGCCAGATCGAGTCGAACCGTGTCAATCCGCCGCGTCCAGGTGTTGTCTCGTTTGTCGATGCCGACGACGCGGTCGCCGCGTTCCAACAGGGCGATGGCCAGGTTGGTTCCGATTTGGCCGCTGGAACCGGTAATCAGAACGTTCATGTGAATACTTCCGGAACCGGAACCGTAGTTGCCTATTCTTCCAAGTCACCACCCAGATTCGAGGCAGGCTAGTCGCCGGACACCGTTCATTCAAGCCGGGAATCGCACCTGTCACCAACCCTCGCAAACCACTACGATGCCGCGGCGTACAATGTTCGTCGGTCGATCATGAGGTTTTCTATGAAGTAGGCAGGTCATCTCGGCGGTGATGCGGCTTTCCATCGTTATTCCGGTGTACAACGAAAAGGCGACGGTCGAAGAGGTCGTCGCTCGCGTGATCGCCGTCGATACGGGCCTCGAGCGAGAGATCATTCTCGTGGACGACGGCAGCACGGACGGTACGCGCGACGTCTATCCTCGCCTTCAACAGCGATTCGCGAATGAGAACATCCGCATCCATCTTCAACCGCGAAATCGCGGTAAGGGGGCGGCCGTCCGCGCGGGGTTCGCCCTGGCGACAGGGGATATCGTCCTGATACAGGACGCGGATCTGGAGTACGACCCGCGCGATTATGTGCAGCTCCTGCGCCCGATCCTGGAGGGCAAGGCCGACGTGGTCTACGGCTCGCGATTCGTCGGGTCGGAGTATCATCGGGTCCATCTGTTTTGGCACTCCGTTGGGAACCGGCTGCTGACGCTCCTCTCGAACATGCTGACCAATCTGAACCTCACCGACATGGAAACGTGCTACAAGGTTTTCCGAGCAGAGGTCGTTCGATCCCTCAAGCTTCGAAGCGACTCCTTCACCATTGAGCCGGAGATCACGGCCAAGGTCGCCAGGGGCCGCTGGCGAGTCTACGAGGTGGGCATCAGCTACGCAGGCCGCGACTACGCCGAAGGCAAGAAGATCGGAATGCTCGACGGCTTCAAAGCCCTGTGGGCGATCCTACGATTCCGACTTGGAAATTGACGTCAGGTGGCGGCTTTCCTATCCTGATTTCTCAGGTGCCTCCGGATTCCAGCCGATCCGAGGCTGCCAACAAAGGGGCAGGTAGCTCAGTTGGTAGAGCAACGGACTGAAAATCCGTGTGTCGGCGGTTCAACTCCGCCTCTGCCCAGTGCCGTTCTTTAGGGATCGATTCGCGTTGTCCCTCCGTCCCCGCTGTGACGGGCTGGCCGGGCCGGTTTTCGTCGGCCATTACGCCCTTCGTCGATGGTGTCAATTCTTGATCCGAATATGGCCGATTCCTATGATATCGAGTCGGGTGATTCATGCCCGAACGTCGCTCAACGAAGCTCGCGACGGCGGTAAGATCATGAAAGACAGAAGAATGCGATTGGCCCAGAAGTTAGCGATCAGCGCTTCCCTAACGTGGTGTGCAATGGTGATTGCCCAGGTTCCGGACATGGAAGAGACCCATTCTCCAGTTGACCTGTATGGCAATGTTCAACCAACCCGGCAGGAGTGGAGATCCCTGGGGCCGATCTACCAAAACGAAACTCAGCGAGATGCTTTGCAAAACTACCGACCAGTGCCTCGCCCACTCGATGATCGTCGAGGGTTTTTCCCGTTTGCGCTGCCTGCCGACATAGGGACGGTGGCAAGGCGAGCCGCGGCGGGAACGACCGCGGATCCAAGGGTCCAGAGCGCCCTTTCACCGGTCAAACAAGAGGCATTTGAGCGATATGGCGGGTTCGGCCGCCGGCGTCAAACCGAGGGGTCAAGGGGATCTCTCTCTCGCCGTTATGGGTTGATCGCGGGAAGCTCACTGAATGCGCCCATCTACCGAGCGATGTCCAAAGGGGGCGATCTGGTGGACGTGCGCTCGACGCTAACACGAACGCCATTCCTTCAAACGGAAGTGGTGGAGGAAGCTGCGACGGCGCCCACGCTGGATGACCTTTTAGACCGCGGCGACGCGGCGGCGCAAAGGCGCATGCGGGAAGAGGCCTGGACGCTGTTTCGCGAAGGAAAATATCGCGCGGCGACTCGAGCCTTTGAATCGGCGATCACCATTGAACAAACGGACTTTGAATCGCGGATCGGCGAGGTTTTCTCCTATTTGAACATCGGAGCGACGCGGACGGCGATCGCGCTGCTTGGCGAACTGGTCCGGCGCGACGCGAATCTGTTTACCCATGACCTGCGCATGACGCAGCGGTATGGGAACGTCGCTGATGCCAACAGACTCCGTATCGACGGGCGACGATTGGCGGACGCCGCCGATCACAATGTGGACGCCAACGCCCTGTACATCCTAGTGCTGTGGTACCTCGACGAGCGTGAAGGCGCGCTCCGCGCGGCGGAGTCTCTGTCCGAGCGCGCCCCGACCAAGGCCTATGCCTCGTGGCCGGAGAAGATGCGCGCCGCCCGGTCCATCGAGTCGAACGAAAAGTGATTCGCCGTCTTATCCTCACGTCGGTTCCGTCTCTGAATGAGAAATAGGGGGCCGCTGATTGCTCGAGGCCAGAGTGGATGAGTCTGGGAAAATCCCCCACGAGGTTCTGCCCGGCGTGGTGATCCGTTACCGCACCACGCTGGTGGTCGCGGCGCACGCGATCCTGTTCGCCCTGGCCCTGCTCGCCGCATTCCTCCTGGCGTACAACTTCCATTGGGTCGTGCGCTCGGCGGATGAGGTGTTTTCCTGGTTCGCCGACCTGTATCTGCCGCTTCTGGCCCTGGCGATTCCTCTGAAGTTGTGGGTGTTCCAATGGACGCGGCAATACCGCGGCTCGTGGCGATATGTGGGACTGCGAGACCTCTTTGGAGTCATCAGCGCGTCGCTGGGAGGAACGTTTCTGTTCCTGCTGGCGTATTTCGTTCTTGAGAATGTGTGGCAGTGGAGGACGGGCCATACGCTGATCGACACCTGGCCGAAGCCGAACCTGCCCCAGTCCTCGATATTTGCGCTGGACCTTGCGGCGACGATCGCCCTGGTTTCGGCCGCGCGGATTCTGGTGCGGTTTTACTATGAAGACATTCAGCCGCAGCGGACGGTCAATCCGACGCGGGCGTTGATCTGCGGCGCGGGCGACGCCGGGGAGGCCGTGCTGCGGGAGCTGCTGCGGATGCGCAAGGAACGCTATCTATGCGTTGGGTTCCTGGACGACGATACGCCGCAGCTTCACGGACGTATCCACGATGTGGAGATCCTGGGGCGAACCTCACAGATTCGGCAAATCTGCGAGCAGTTCGATGTTCAAGAGGTATTGATCGCCCTGCCGAAGGCGACGCCGAAGATGATGCGGTCGTTGGTCGAGCGCTGCGAGGGAACAGGCGTGCTCTTTCGCACCATGCCGGCGGTGAGCGACGTGATCGAGGGGCGATTACAAGTCAGCAGCATTCGCAACGTGGATATCACCGACCTGCTGGGCCGCGAGCCGGTGGAGCTGGACGCTGAGCAGATCGGCCGACAACTTCGTGGGAAGCGCGTGCTGGTGACGGGGGCCGGAGGGAGCATTGGGTCGGAGATGTGCCGACAGATCGCGGCGTTTGCTCCCAAGCAGCTCATCCTGATCGAACAGGCGGAGAACAATCTTTTTGAGATCGACAGGGAGCTGCGAGCACGGTTCGCCGGACTCGACGTGGCGTCCTTCGTGGCCGACATCACCGATCGAGCGAGGATCACGGCCATTTTCGAGCGAGAGAGACCCACGTCCGTGTTTCACGCGGCGGCGCACAAACACGTGCCCATGATGGAGATCAACCCGGGCGAGGCAGTGAAGAACAACATCGGGGGGACGGTGGTGGTTGCCGAGGCCTGCCTGCGGGCGGGGGTCGAGAAGATGGTGATGATCTCCACGGACAAGGCCGTGAACCCCACGAGCGTCATGGGCTGCACCAAGCGCGTCGCGGAGATGTACGTTCAAGGCCTGACCGGCGAAGGCGCGACGCAGTTCGTCACCGTCCGATTCGGAAACGTACTCGGAAGCAGCGGCAGCGTTGTGCCCATTTTTCAGGAGCAGATCGCCCGCGGCGGTCCGGTGACGGTCACCCATCCGGATATGACCCGGTATTTCATGACCATCCCGGAGGCCGCGCAGTTGGTCTTGCAGGCGGGCACGATGGGCAAGGGCGGCGAAATCTACATGCTGCACATGGGCGAGCCGGTGCGGATCGTCGAACTCGCCCGGGACATGATCACCCTCAGCGGGCTTCGGCCGGACATCGATATCGAGATCGTCTTCAGCGGCAAGCGGCCCGGCGAGAAGCTTTTTGAGGAACTTTTGAGCGTGGGCGAGGACATCGGGGATACTTCGCACCCCAAGATTCTTATCTGGAAGCACCGTCCCGAGGATCGTGAGGCCGTGCGCCGCGGCGTGGAGCGATTGACGGGCCTGGCCGACACCTTCGCGAATGGTCAAATCCAGGCGGAACTCAAAGGCATCGTGCCGGAATACGCGCCCGACTCAGCAAATCCCGACCAAGGCCAGACACCGCGAAGCAAAATGACCCCGACCTACCACTCATAATGTACTGTGTAGGTAACCGTCGATTCCTCGCCCGCCGGCACGTTTACCCGAAACTCAATCGTTTGAGCGTCAAGCTTTTCAAAGGGGAGGGACTTCGCCGTAATCTCCCAAGTGTACCAGCGGTAAAGTCGTTCTACGATGCGGACGGGGACGGTTTCCTTCTTGTGGTTGCGCAACTTGATTTCGAAAGACTCGTCGATCCAGCGGTGAGAGTCGTCCTGTGAGAAGTTCGTTCGTCGTCGCTCGCCGACGAGGTCGAAGGTGTTGCCCGTATAAACGCGAATCCTCTCGTCTATGGGAGTATGGTCAATGATGTTTTCGCCGGTGAATTCCAGCAGCCCGTCATTGCCGCGGCGATAGAAACGAAGCTGCCCACGGGGGAAGGGAGAGCCCAGGTGATTGGCCTTGGAATTGATGAACTCCTTCATCGCCCAGACTTTCGTGTTGCACTCCGTGCCGTAGTCCGACCGATCGCGAATGGACTCCATGGAATGTCCTTGATATCGCAGTCGGTCAATCTTGGCCCCGTCATAGACGTAGATGCGTTGAGACGGGACGCCGGTGGCGCGGAGAAACTCGACCTGCTTGGTCTCACGATCCAAAAGCGTCGTTGAGCGCTCGAGTATATACAAATGGTATTCATCAAATGCTTGCTGTGTGACGGGCGGCGACAGTTCTCCGACTGCGCCGCGCGCCCGGGATAGACCGTATGATTCATCGGCGCGGATTTTGTTTACGTCGCCGGCCATGAGCTTGATTCGCGCATTCTCAAAGGATTTTCCGGATTGGTTGTCCATGGTCACCCAGCCGACGATGTCGAGCGTATCGGAATCGGCGGGCGAAACGACGTTATAGTCGGCCTCCCAGCTCATTCCCCCAGTGACATAGGCGAGCTCTGCGTCGAGTTTTCCAGCGGCATCGGTTTCTAGGACCCAGTGGAGCGTGGGCTTGAGAATCGCTGCGTCCGTCAATGGAGGAAAAAGCGGTTGCCCAGGAAGGGTGAAACGGAGTTGGCCGTTCACTTCAACAATCGGGGAGTTCTCCGATGCGTACGGATTGCCAAAAGCCGATTGGCTGCTGTAATACTCACGTCCATAGCGGCGCAGGCCAGCGGCATGCACGACATATGGCGCGCGAATGATCTTGCCTTTGAGTGTCTCCGGCGGCTGTCCCTGCCGCTCGACAAGAAAGTCGATGGTCTTACCTTCGTGGAGTTGCAGGAGCAGCGGCTGCGAGACAGGATCGCCGCGAAAGTTCTGTTCAATGATCTGGAGAGTGTGTTTGCCGGCAGGGTCCCTGAGAATTACAGAGTCCGGCTCGACGTGGGCGGCGGTATCGGCGAAGCGGACTTCATTTCTTCCCGCTTTCAGGTCCAGGGGGACGGTGTCGCGCACGACGGCGAACCCCTGATTGTAGATGGTCAAACCGGGGTTACCACCGAAGGAAGTTTGGATCGTGATGCTAAGTGCCGGAACAACCGCAAGAATACGAATTGACATGAGTTGCTGCCTTTCTCGGCCAAGCCGAATGAACTGTCTGCCGCTCACAACTGATGTACAATTGTACGCACATCCGGTTGCGGTAGTCGGTCTAAATATGGATACCAAGCACGCCGCCGGATGATTCGACGAACAAACTCAGCGGCTGGTTCCGAGGTTTTTGTCGCGGAGTCACTTTGGCGGGGTGTGCCTATCATGCAATCGACGATTCGTCTTGCAAATAGAGAGGATGCCGCCGCGATCCAATCCATTTACGCCCCGATCGTGACGGAGACAGCGATTTCCTTCGAGCTTGAACCGCCGAGCGTGGAGGAAATGCGCCGCCGGATCGAAACCACCTTGCAGACGTATCCCTGGCTCGTTTGCGATGAACGTGAAGTCATCGGCTACGCCTATGGCGGGTTGTTCCGGTCGCGGGCCGCCTATCAGTGGACCGTCGAGGTCTCGGTTTACGTACACGCCGACCATCGCGGGAAGGCGGTAGCGCGGGCGCTCTACGCATCACTATTCGATTGGCTAAAGGTCCAGGGTTATGCCACGGCGGTGGCCGGTGTGGTGCTGCCCAGCCCCGCCAGCATGGCCTTGCACAAGAGCTTGGGATTCCAGCAAGTGGGAGTATTCCATCGAGTCGGCAACAAGTTCGGAGCGTGGCACGATGTGGTCTGGTGGGAGTTGCCTTTGCAAGAACTGCCCGATCCGGCGCCAGCGCCTCGTGCGTTGCCGGAGGTAGTGAAATCGGGAGAGTGGCCTGCGCCCGTCACCGGTGCTTACTCGAGAAAATAGATGTCCGGCTTTCCCTTAACCCCCGCGGCTTTCATGGCGTCCTTGAGTTCAGCGGATGCGGCGAAGGCCCGGGCCTTGGTCATGTCCTCCGCCTTGAACAGAAGGACGACGTGATTCGAGTCTTCCACATCACGCAGCGTGTACAGGTCGGCGAGGGTCGCGGCTTTTCGAGTCTGTTTGTGATCGTCGAAGGCAGTCTTCCAAGTGGAGAATTCTTTGACCCTGTGTTTGATCAGTACGTAGGGCATGGGGTTGCACTCCGCGCAGCGCCAACGGCGAAATCCAGCCCCCAGACGTGTCATTTTGGCATTTTACAGTCCGGTATGCAAGGCGAGTGGGCGTGTGAACAGGGTCTTTCAATTTTTGGGTTAGAGTTGGTCGATAAAGGCGTTGGTCAGGGAGGACCAAGCCATGTCACAGGTTATTTCGCTTTGGGAGGCGTTTGCGCAGGTTCCCGATCCGCGGGA
>Ga0187893_10002452_pt1 | contig 40719 bp, 24 predicted proteins | sample MA1701074metaG_FD_139574 | JGI IMG/M metagenome (GOLD analysis project Ga0187893, IMG submission 139574) | White microbial mat communities from a basaltic lava cave in the Kipuka Kanohina Cave System on the Island of Hawaii, USA - MA170107-4 metaG ...
GAAAGGCAAAGAGCCGTCCCGGCTCGCAGCGCGTTGCCGCGACGAAACCCTGGAAATCTGCACGTGATACGCCGCCTCAACCTGCTGCGACCGGGAACCGGTCGCGGTCCGGGCGTTTTGGAAACAGGCCCTGACGTTCGAGAATCACTATAAATCGACGCAGGTCTCCTCCTCAGCACGATACCATCACCGCACGGTCACGAAATCGTTGTGGTTCATCAACACCAGCACAAGGTTTTCGCGAGCGCGTTGGGCGGGATCGGTGGAAGCCTGCTTCTCATCCACTTTCGGCATCAAGTCGTTCTGCGGCCCGGTTCGCTCCGTCTGTGACACCAGGAAATTCGAGCAAAGACGCACTTCCTCTGAGTTCGGACGCCGGGCCAGGATTCGGCGAAACGCCTGGGTGAGAAACCGCGATCGATCACCGCCGGTCGCGGAACCGAGTTCGCGCGCCAGCACCCGGGCCTGAGCCAGCCCCAGTTCGCTGTTGGCCAGCGCCAGCGCCTGTTGCGGCACGACGCTTGGTTTGCGCTCGTAACATTCCGTCACGCTCGGCCCATCAAAAATCTTCAGGAACTCGACTTCCTTCTCGGCGGCAAGCCGGAGGTAAAGGCTGCGCCGCTTCGAGGCCAGCCCCAGCTTGTGATCGATGTCCGGCCCGCCCATCGCTCCGTCGAGACTGCCGCTGACGTAGAGCAGATTGTCGCGCACCGCTTCGGCCTCGAGACGCCGTGAGTTCATGCGCCAGAGATAAACATTGTCGGGATCGAGCGCGGCGTTCGCGTCGTCGGGCGTCGTAGCCTGGCGATAGGTGCTGCTCGTGACGATGAGCCGGTGCATCGCCTTCATGCTCCAGCCTTGCGTCATGAACTCGGCGGCCAGCCAATCGAGCAGTTGCGGGTGGGACGGTGGACGACCGTTGCGTCCGAAGTCCGCCGGCGTCGGCACCAGGCCGCGACCAAAATGGCGCAGCCAGACGTGGTTCATGGCCACGCGCGCGGTGAGCGGGTTCCGCCCGTCTGCAACCCACCGGGCAAATGCAGTGCGGCGTCCGGTGCTCGTCGCGGGATAAGTTTCCGCCGAGCGCGGTTTGTATGCGATGGTGGGTTTGGCTTGAAGCTGCTCCGTGGCGTCGGCCAGCGCTTTTTCCGCTTCGCCGCTTTTCTTTTTCGCCGCCTCAAGCTCCTTCGAGGCTTTCTCGACGCCGTTGGTTTTCGCTCGGGTCTCGTCGTCGGCTTTGGCTTGGGCTTCGCGCTGGGCGAATTGGGCCTGGTGAAGTTTCAACTCGGCCTCGGCTACGGCGAGTTCGCGCTGGGCAGCCGTTGCTTCCATTGCGGCATTGGTCCGCGCGTCCGCAAGCTCCGTCAGGAGCGAAATATTTATAGAATCCAATCCCAATAGATCCAGAAGCCCCGTCGGGGCGGCATCGATATCGCTCCTAACGGAGCTTGAAGAATCAACGAGCGTGTTGGCTACAAAGATGTCGTCCCTACGGGACTGCGGTTTGACGCCGGCGGTGTGCTTCTCGGTCATCCCGCGGATTTCGTTGGTCGCGTTGGCCTGCATCTCCTGCAATACCTCCGCGCGCAACACCGCTTTCAACGCGGCAAGCCGTCCCTCCGCCCCCTTCACCTGTAACTCCTGCTCGGTCGTTTTCTCCGGCTTGGCCGAGGTGTTCGTGCGCAATTTCTCCAGGGCCTGCCGGGCGTCGGCCAGCGCCTTTTCGCTTGCGGCCAGAGTGTCACGGATAACGAACTCTTGTTTGTCGGGATTGGCCGCGAAGCGTGGCAATGCAACAGGCTCCACTTGCAACCCGCCACCAAGCGACGCGGGCACGCCGGGCGCGATGACGCGGTTCGTGTCCGGATGCCGCTCGTCGCCGCGATGGAAAAACCACGTCGGCGGGTTCGTGCCCACATCGAACACGCGCGCCAACCCGTCCAGCGTGGTGTTGGTCTGGCCGGGGACTTTGTCGGTGCGGACCTGGTGCGGCTCGAAAATGGCGCGCACCTGGTAATACTCCTTCTGCGAAATCGGATCGACCATGTGGTCGTGGCATTTCGCGCAGCCGAGCGTCACGCCGAGAAACGCCTGCGCGGTATGCTTCACGGTGTCTTCAAGCCACTGCTCGCGGCTGAGCATCTTGTAGTTTCGGACGAGAAAGCCGGTCGCTCGAAGCGCGTTCGTGTCCTCAGGGGCAAGTTCATCGGCGGCGAGCATCTCGAGCACCATCCGGTCGTAAGGCTTATCGGCATTGAGCGACTCGACAATCCAATCGCGCCAGCGCCAGATGTGCGGCTTGCTGTCGCGCACCTGGCCGCCGTCCGTCCAGCCCGCCCAATCGCTGTAGCGCCACACGTCCATCCAATGCCGGCCCCAGCGCTCGCCGTGACGCGGGTCGGCCAACAGCCGATCCACCACTTTCTCATACGCGTCGGCGGAACGATCCGCGAGGAAGGCGCGCTGCTCGTCTGGCGTCGGCGAAAGTCCGATCAAGTCGAGGTAAACCCGGCGCAGTAAGATCTCCTTCGAGGCTTCCGTGCGCGGTTTGAGACTCCGAGCCTCGTGTTCCGCGGCGATGAATCGATCGATGGGATTGCGCGCCCATCGCTGGTTCCTGGCCACTGGCAGCAGCGGACGCTGCACGGGTTCAAACGGCTGCCAGCGATACGATGCGAGGAATCCTCTCCATTCGACTTGCCGCGGCCCGACTCCGGCGAGTTCCTTGGAACTCGGAGTGTCCTTCGCATCGCCGGGATTGCGCCCCAGCAAAATCTCCCTCTCGTTGTCCACGCCGTCGCCATCCGCGTCTTCGCGCGCGACTTGCGCCAGCCGCGCGGGAATGTCCTTCTTCGCTCCGGCCTTCGCGAGTTCCTCGCCCAGCAGCCGCAGCCGGTGGCCGAAAGGGTTGTGCGGAAACTCATCGAGGCTCTCCGGCGCTTTCCTGTCGCTCGGCAGATGGCAGGTCGTGCAGCGGTTGAGTTCCTTGGCAAGGAAACGGTCGTAATGCTTCTCCAGCGCGGATTTGTTGGCGGGTGTGGCGTCTGCATTTGTCAGAGCGAAAAGTAGGAACGCCACGACAGCCAAGGGAGCGCGGCTGTGTCGAAGACCAGCCGCAGCGCTCCTGAATCGCCAGAGTGCGGCGGCTGGCCGGGGACGACACAGCCGCGCTCCGATGGACGGAAACGCCGCTGTTGACGTGCGCGCGGACATGGCTGCGTCCAGTTTGGCAAACCGGGGGCGGGTTGCAAGACTGCAGGCAGGGGGATGAGGCGCTAATCAAATTGGAACGCTGACGCCGCAGCGCGAGTCGTCCCGACTCGCAGCAGCCAGGTTCGTCGATCGACCCCGGAATCCCTGCGACTTCCTCTGCTTCGCGGCCGCTGCGGACGGAGACCGTCCGCGCTCCAGGGCAGTGTCAAGACGCGTTGGGCCGCGTGCGGCGCATCTCAATTTCTTGCAGAGCCTGTCCCGCCGTGGGCTGAAGTCGGACGCGTCGTTCCTTCCAAGGGCGGACGGCGATGGCTCCCTCTCCCGTGGGGAGAGGGCCGGGGTGAGGGGGAAGGTGATTCTCCTTCCTCAAGGAACGTGCAAAAAAGTGAGATGCGCCCGGCTGCTGGCGCGCGATGCTGACGATCAATTGACGAGCGGGCGGGAATCCGGCAATGTCCGCCTCAAATGCGACTCACACTACTTTCAGGGATGGTTTTGCTTTGCCACGCGCTGGCCCTCAACACCCAGGCTGCCGCCACCAATGGCCCGGTGCGGCAGATGTCCCTCAACGACTGCATCCGCATGGCGCTCGAACGGAACCTGAGCATCATGGTGGGCGACAACATCCAGTTGGGCGACACGGCGGATCTCGACGTGCGGACCGGCGGCAAACTGGGTTTGCAGCAGACGCGATTGGATTTAGAAGCACTGTATGGCTACTACGATCCGAGGCTTGAGGTGAGAGGAGGGCAGAGTTATCGAAAGGCAGCTGGGACTGTCGATGTGATTACCGGTTTGCCTTCTAATCCAGGCGAGCGGTGGAATGAAGTATTCGAGACAACGTTAACTGGGGTTTTGCCTACCGGAACACGATACGAGTTATCAGCCGGTATGGAGCGGACCAGCAGCGGCGCCAATGATCCAGTTCTCCTTACTCATGCTTTTCAATACCTCTCATCCGCCAACATCAGCGTAATACAACCATTGCTCAAGGACTTCTGGATCGACAGCGACCGCTTGAATATCAAGCTGGCAAAGATTTCCATCAGGCGTTCTGAGATGGGGTTCAAGTTGTTGGTCATGAATGTGGTCAACCAGGTCGCCGGAGCCTATTTCGATTTCCTTGGCGCTCGCGACGAAATCAAGGTGCAGGAGAAGGCACTCGAACTGGCCAATCAACTGGTGGCTGAAAACAAGAAGAAAGTGGAAGCCGGAAGCATCGCTCCGTTGGAAGCTAGACAGTCCGAATCGCAGGCAGCTACGGCCAAAGCCGACCTAACTGCTGCCATCTTCGCTTCCCAACAAGCGGAGAACCTTCTGAAGGCGCTGATCACTCATGAGTTTAACGTTATTCAACCCGTCAACATCGAGCCAACAGAGAAACTCGTGGCTGTCTTCCAAGCTTTAAGTTTGGCGGAAAGTTGGCGTACTGGCTTGGAGCAGCGACCTGACTATTTGCTTGCCAAGCAGGATTTGGAGAATCGGGATATCGCACTATCGTTCTATAAGAACCAGCTTTACCCTGCGCTTGATCTTGAAGCGACCTATGGACGCAATGGTTTGGGCAATTCAATCAGTGACTCTCTTGAAAGCATTGACAACAACAACTTGCCCAGGTTTGGAGGCTTCGTCGTCTTAAGGGTCCCACTGGCTCGCAAAACTGACCGTGCCAATTACAAGAATGCGAAAATCGCCCAACAGGGCGCCATTTTGAGTCTAAAGCGCAAGGAGGACTCCGTGCTTCAGGAAATCGACATCGCCATCAAGGAAGTCGCCAGTCGTTACGCGACCATTGAGAGCACCCGGCAGGCGCGTATCTATGCTGAGGAAGCCCTGGACGCCGAGCAGAAGAAACTGGAGAACGGCAAGAGCACCAGCTTCAACGTGCTGCAATTCCAGCGCGACCTGACCACCGCCGCCTCCGCTGAAATCAAAGCGCTGGCCGATTACAACAAGGCCCTGCACCAATTCTACTTCCGCGAAGGCACCACCCTGGAACGCAACAAGATTACCCTGGAGTTGAGATAGGCATTTGAGGAGCGTGAGCGGCCTTTATAGTAAAGGTAATGCCTTTCGGGAATTCGTTCGGGGGATTGTCCCGGAGGGACCTTTGACAATAGCCCAGCGTTTCAACGCTGGGATGCACGAACCAACAGGTCCGAGTCCCGAAGGGACGACTGAATCCGCGGCCGCTTCAACCCGTGCCTTCAACCGTCCCTTCGGGACTTGGATCTCCGGGCCTTCGTTCCCGGCGTTGAAACGCCGGGCTATTCTCAGCCGTCCCTTCGGGACTGGTTTCCCTCGCCCGCAGCTCCCAGCGTTGAAACGCTGGGCTATGGTCGAATGTCCCTCCGCCGGGACAAACCTTCGCCTGAATTCCCGAAAGGCATTAACGCTAGTAGCCCCCCGTCCCGTGCGCGCTTCTGCGCCCGGGGACGGGCGCACTCCGATTTGCAGCGGCCTGGCCGCGGTCAGCCGCGTCCGCCCGATCCGGACTTTGCTCCGGCCTGGTAACGCTGCAACGTCTGCTTGAACTCAGCCTGCTTTTCCTTGTCGTCGCACAGCTCGACCGCGCGTTTCTGTTGCTCGATGGCCTCGGACACTTTTCCGGTGTCAAAGAGAGCGCGGGCATAGGTGTCGAGGATGTTGGCGTCCTTGCCGTCCGAGGCCGCGACGGCGGCGCGGGCGAACTTCATCGCCAGCGGGAGATTGCGGTTCTTGATCCGCTCGTCGGTGAGAATCGTCCACGCGATTTCGTTCTGCACCTCGGCGTTGCTGGATTCGATGCCTTCCAGTTGCTTCGCCAGCTCCGCGGCCTTCGTCTCGTTGCCCGGACGGGTCAACGCGCGGTAGTAATCCTGGAACAATCGCTGGAGCTGGAACTGGCCTTTGAACTCGGAGAATTTGAACCCCGGCGGGGCGAACGGCGTGGCCTTCTGCTCAAGCTTCGTGAGTTCCGCCTCGCCGCGTCCGCTGGCGAGGGCGCGCTGGTAATCGCGCATCACGCTTTGAAAGCGCGCGCTGCGGCGCAAGCCGGCCAGGTCGAGCGGTTCGCCGGGATTGATGCCGCCGAGTTCCTTGTCGAGCGCGGCGATTTGCACGGCGAGCTTGTCCAGTTGCTCGTCCTCGCCTTCGTTGGAAGCGAGTTCAAAATACTCCTGCAGCTTGCGCTGGGCGCCATCGCGCTTTTTCTCCACGCCAAGGTCGAAGGTATTCGCAGCCATGCGGTCGAGCGCCTTGTCGAGTCCGGCCATTGGGTGGCCCTGCCAGGCCACGCGGCCCTCCTTGTCCACGATGAACGCGTGGGGGATGCCGTTCACTCCAAACGCCTTCATGTAACCCTCGGACGTCTTGTTGTCCCGGTCGATGGCCACGGTGTAATCCATCTTCTCGCCCATCTGGTCCACGAAAGGTTTTACCTTGGCCGAAGTTTCGTCGCTCACCCCGACAAAGACCACGCCGCGGTTCGCGAACTTCTTCTGCATCTCGGTCAGGTGCGGAATGCTCGTGCGGCATGGCCCGCACCACGTCGCCCAGAATTCCACCACCACGATCTTTTTCCCCTTCGCGGCGGCAAGGTCCACTGGTTCGCCTTTGATCCATTCCGCGATTTCGAGCGGCGCCGCCGGGTCGCCCAGTTGAGCGGCGAGGAGTGGACACGCGGCGGCCAGCAGCATCACTGGCGCGATCAAACGGGCGGGGTTCATTTTCATAATGGCGGTCGTTGGCGGCGTTTTATCGACTTCAATCGGACGTTAGGATTGGCGGCGAGGCGCGTCAACCCACCACTTGCACCCATTGGCGGGCGATGGATTCCAGGTCCGGCCCGTGGCCAGGCGCCGGCGAGCCGCTGAAGAAGGCGGATTCGATCTCGCGAATCTGCGCCTGTAATTTCTGCCGGGAACTTTCATCGAGCCTCGGGGCGTACTCGCGCTGAATACGTTGAAGGAAGGCGACGACTGAGAACGGCGTGATCTCCGCAGGCACGCTCAGTCCGGTGCCCACCGGGATGGCGTGCTGCCCGGCCATCCGCCTGAGCAGATAGATTCCCAACGCCAGTCCCAGCAAAACCACCCCGATGACGCCGTTCCGCAGGCCGGTACTCACGGCACTGCGCAACGGTATCCCGGCCATCGCCTGCCTGGCGTCAATCGTCACCAGGTCGGCGTCCTGGTAATGCTTATATTCGACGGTATCGGGCTTGAAGCCCGGCTTGAGCGCAGGGAAGGCCAGCACCGCGCTGCCTCGCAAATCTTTTTTCCGACGGTAAGTGAACTGCCAGTTTCGATCCGCCTGCGCCGTTTTCGTCCGGCCATCGCTGACGAACTGCGTCACCGACAGGCCGTTGTCCGTGACCTCGACCTCGAAACCTTCCCGGGCGTAATCGAACAACTGCGGGTGGGCGGGAATCACGCCCTTGCCCCTGGCCGCGACTTCGATCACCACCTTGCCTTCCTTGCGCCACTCGCGCTCGTCCATGGTGAAAGCAAGTGTCAAAGCCTCGCACGGGCGCTGGTCCACTTCGTTGTCCCTGGAGTCCACCGGCTGCACCTGCGAGCGCACGGGCAGGACCACCTGGCCCGCCGTGTCGGCGAAATACATATCGAGTTGGACGGAGGGAACGCGATCCACCGCCGCGTTCTTCGAGCGCAAGACGAGGTAGGCCATCGGCGTCTCCTGCCAGCCTTCGCGCGGCAGGTCGATGGTCTTCACGCTCGCGTCATGGAAAGTAATCGACGCGACGTCGAAGGTTTCATCGAGTGCCGCGTGGATGTTCTTGGAGAACTCCTCGCGCGGGTTGACCGGCTTGTTCGCTGTGGAGGACGAAACGAACATCGAGCGCGACGGGATCGGGCTTTGGATGTATTTGGCGAAGCCGCCGCTCTCCCGCGCCAGTTGCCTGGTGTGTTCAAGGCTGAGGAACGCGCCAAAGGGCTGGCTGTGTCCGACGCGCGTCGGGCCATCGACCGTCAGCCGCAACTGCACTTCGTCCAGCAGTTCCTTGTAATTGCAGAGGGCCACGGCGGCGGCCTTCGCACTGGGATGGTCCTCACCGATGACCTGGAGGCCGGCGCTCAAGAAGCGTTGCTTCATGTTTGGCGGCACCTGCGAGAGAACGCTGCCCAGCATCTCGCCGAACTTCTGCAAATGCCCCTCGGCCGCGTCGCCGGGCAGGGCGCGCATGGCTTCGCCAATGAGCCGGAGGCCCGGATCGGATCGCGCCGATGCGCGCGTGAGCTGCGACAGGTCGCTGGCGCCGAGCATCACGAAGAACCACATTTGATAAGGCTCCATCGTCCACTGGCCGCGCGGCATTTCGGCCATCCTGGAAGCGTAAATTCCGGACGCCTTCTTGTAGCTGCCGAAGGCCTCGTCGCGCAGGTTGATGTAATCCGTCAGCTTGATCTGCCGGGCGAATTCATACTCCGACGCGTCGAAGAAAAGCTGGCCGCGCACGATGAACTCCTTCCACTCGGCCGTCTCCGGCTTCAACCCGCGCCGGGCCAGTTCCAGTGCCGTGCGGTAGCCGCGCGACACCTCGTCCTTCGTCTCGGTCTCGCTGCGGTTCGTGGCGGCTTCCTGCTGGGTCGCGGGATCGCGCCATTGCTCGCGCAGTTTGCTTCTCATGCCCGTGATGAGGCTCATCAACTCGGCGCGGTTCATCTGTTCCGCCGGACCGAAAATCGCCTCGATGTCTTCCAGCCGGTACACCTCCGCACCGCTGTGGATGTTCATGAAGCCCTGCACGACCGCGCTGGCGTCAATTGGTTCAGACGACAGCCCGCGCAACACACTGAGGAGCGTTTTGAATTCGCCGATGTTCTGGTTCTGGCGCAGGCGTGTGAGTGGGATGCCGCTGAATTGCTGCTTGGGCATCGAATAACCCAGCATTCGCATCCGCACGATGTTGGGGTCCTCGGCCTGCACCGTGCGTTTCTTTACCCACGCGGCGAGGTAGTCCTGGCACAGTTCCTTTTCCTGGCCGGGATGTTCCTTGAAGTAGTTCTTGAGCGTGTCGAGTGTCATCGGCTCCTTCGGGTCGATGAGATTGACCTTGAGCAGGGTGAGGTTCACGCGCTGCCCGAGGCCGCGGTTCAACCGTCGCACCAGCGCCGGCGATGGCGCGTTGGTCAACACCTGCTCGGCGGTGAGCGTCCGCACGCGCGAAGCGGACGAGAACGACGTGCGATAGAGCAACATGCCGTCCGAATCGTACACGTTCTGCGGCCCGGAAACGCCGGCGTTGCGATAAGCCTGCTCCGCTTCGTTCAGCCAGTTCATCACCAGCACGTTTACCGCTTCGGGCAGGGCGCTCTTTTTCCCTTCGAGCACGCGGAGCAGGATGCTTTGTGTCGCGAGGCTCTGCCCGCGCAGCGGCAGCTCGGTGCCCTTCTGCGCGTTGTGCCCCACGTCTCCGAGCGCGAGGACCAGGTCCGTGAGGATGACCGGCTGGGTCAGGAAATTTTCGCGAATGAGATCCTCCGCGTCATACACATCGAGCGCCGGCAGGAGCTTCACAAAACGATCCGTCGCCTGCTTGAACAGCCCCTTGTCGTTCGAACTGAAGCGGCTGGTCTGCATCATGAACGCGCACATCTCGGCTGCGCGCTTGAGCTGCCGCTCGTCGCGTTTCTCGACGCCCGTCTGCGTGAAATACTCCATCGTCAGCACGAGCATGAGCGTGTCCGCATTGTCCCACTCGTCGCGGTTCAGCGGCAGATAAGGGCCGGAATCGCTCATCCAGCCGACGGACGACAGCAATTGTGCCGCAAGCTTCTTGCCGGAGGGCGAAGTGCCGCCGAAGCCTTTCATTCCCTTTTCCAGCCGCGCGAGAAAGTCCTGTTTCCCGGCAGTGCCCATGGCGACCTTGATGAGCGCGGTCAGGCTGGGGATGTGCGCGGCGGTGAGGTCCGCTGGCGCCGCCTCGATCACCGCGTAAAGATCTTCGCTGAGGAACAGCCCGCGTCGGGTGTTCTGCGGCGGCGGAGTGGGAGGGATCATGTTGCCGTAGGCGTCGTAGCTGACTGAACTGCTCGTCTGGCGGGTCTGTTGGAAGAACTGCGCCACGGATTGCGAATTGGTGGTCAAAGCATCCAACAGCCGCGTGTAAGCCTTCATTGCGTCGGCTTCCGGCAGCGTCTTCAAGCCCGCACCCACGGCGGCCCAGTCGCCCAGGAGCACGGCCAGCCGGAACTGCTCCGACTCGGAAAGCTTGCCGCCAGACTGCTGTGAGCGCACCGCGTTGAATAGCGCCTCGGACGTGCGGTCGAAGCTCATCGTGGCGATGGCATTCGTGAGTTCAGGCGGCAGCGCTTCGGCGGGAGTATCAGAAGATCGGCGCGGCGAGCGGGAGGATGTGGTGCGGGTTGTCGCACTATCCGGGCGCGCGTTCGTCACCGCAGTGGCAGGTGCGTTCGTGGTCACCACGGTTTGCGCGAGCCGCACCGCGTTGGTCGTTTGCGCGCGAGCGGTGAGACTGGCGCAAATGAACGCCGCCATCGCGAGCCTGAAACAATTTGTCTTCATGCTTGGAACCTTGGTTGAAAAGTCATTGGTGGAAACAATGCGTTACGATCCAGCCCCGGGCTGGAAGCGGTTGTTGCTTGCGCCGGTCTGTGGCGGACCCTCGCCGTCGCCAATGCCCGGCTGATTGCCCTTGCCGCGCTGGCCGCGGCGGCGGGCCATTTGTTCCGTGAGACCCTGGCCGGCCATCGCCTGGCCTTCCTCGGGCAACGGCTTGGCCATCAATTCCACCAGACCCATCCGTTGCAGGCGCACCGCGCTCTCCAGGTTGGTCTGCTGAAGGTGCGAATAAGCCGTGCGTCCGGCGGCCAGCGTCTGTTCAGAGAGCATGCGGAAGTTCTGCCGCGCCAGCTCGGCCTCCTCCATCCACAAATCCTTCTGTGCCCCTTCGAGCCGCATCACCCAGGCGGCGTGGTAATGGATGCGGCTGGCCAGTTCGCGCGCCTCGTCCTGGAGGGCCTGCGGTTGGCGCTGGAACCTGGGATCGTTGAGCAGCCGATCCGCCATGTCGATGGCCTCGACGGCGCCGCCCTGGCGGTAGCGGGCGCGGATGAGCGCGATGTCGAGCCGGGTCTGCAATGAATCATCCAGGCCGCGTACCAGTCCGGCGGCCTCGCGGAACAACGGCTCTGCATCGCGCCAGTTCTTTTGCGCTTCGAATTGCTCCGCCGTCCGAATCAGCGTGTGCGCCCGATCGCGCGCCAGCCATTTCTGGCCGGGGCCATAATGCCAGACCACGACCGGCAGCGGCAGCATCAGCCAGAGAAAGAGGAGGAATTTTTTCATGTCTTGTCCTGGTCTGATGGAATGAGCTTCATGCCGCCACCTCCGCGTTCTGCCGGGTCACGGCTTCGACCCGCCCCTCCTTCGGCAATGGTTTCCAGGCGCTGCCGAAGTATTCGAGCAACAACGGCAGCAGACACAACACGCCCGCGCCCACCGCCAGCACGACGATGGCCAGCGAGCGGAGGCCCAGCCTGAATTTCTCCTCGCGCTCGTCGGGCGCGATGAGTCGCCGCAGCATTTCGCTGGGGACCTGCTTCACATGACCATTGTGATAATGGCCGCCGAGCCGGCGCGCCAGTTGCGAGAGCGAGGCGCTGTCCTGCCGCGAGAGATGTCCGTCGATAAATGTCCCGCGCGACGGGCTGCCGACGCCGGCAAAGATGATCTCTGCCACGGACGACGGCATCGGCTTCAAGCCCGAGTCCGGCACCGTGTCGCCATCGGTCAAAACCAGCACCGTCGTGCTCTTGCGCGGAAAATCTTTCACCATTTCCCCTGCGCTGTTGAGGGACTTCACCAGGTCGGTCTTGCCGGGGCGGAAGGCGATGTGGAGCGGCAGGTTGTCGGCGAAATTCCAGATCACTTCGCGGTCCGAGCACTCCTTCACGAGCTGCATGGCGTCAGTGTAGAAGCAGGCGAGCGTGACCTTCACTTCCGCGCTGGCGGCGCGTGCCATCACCGAGCGGAGTAATTCGGCGGCGCGCGCCGAGCGTTTGTCCGCACCGCGCTCGCCGCCGTCCGGCAAGTGCATGCTGGGCGAAACATCGAGCATCACCATCAGGTGCCGCGTGGCGGCGGCGTTGCGCTCCTGGTGGCGGCTGCTTCCTTCAAACGCCATCAACACGACGAGCGACCAGACGATGCCCGCCAGCGCGAGCACGCGAAGGGGCGGCGCCAGCATCGTCCAGGCGCGGGGCCGCGCTTCCGGGCCGAAGGCGAGCCGCACCAACCGCTTCACCCGCCGTGCGTGAAACCACTCGCCCAGCGCGGCCAGCGCGCCGGTCGCAGCAGCCGCATAAACAGCGGCGATGATGATGTCTTCCTTCAACATGCGGTGGTTACCACGGTGTAAATCTCAGGCCCAACAGGGTCAACCCCCAGAGTCCGGCAGCGCACAGCCCGGCCAGCGACAGCGGGGTGTAGAAATCGACCCAGTCCGACGTGATCTGTTTGAAGTGCGCCTTTTGCATCTGATCGATCTCGCGGAAGACGGCCTCGAACGCGCCGGCATCCTCCACGCGAAACACCTTGCCGTTGGTGTAGGCGCCAATCGTGTAGATGCCGCCGGTGCCGAACGTGTCGCTGCCGATCAGGATGGTGAACACGCGAATCTTCTGATCGGCCAGTTCCTGCGCGATTTGGCGGTCGCCGCCGTTCTGGAAGTCCGCGCTGCCGCCGTCCGTGATCAGGATGACAGCGCGGTCGCCTTCCTTCGTACGGATGAGGCGTTCCTTGCAGCCGCGCAGCGCTCCGGCGATGAGCGTGCCGCCGAACCACGGCGGCAGGTTTTGCGGCTTCACGAAGGGAAGCGCGTTGCGGATCGCCGACAGCTCCTTGGTGGGCGGAAACCAGTGGAGATGTTCGGAACCAAAGATGGTCAGCCCGAAGGCGTCGCCCTTGCGGTATTCACAAAAGTCGCGCGCCGCTTCCATCGCCGCATCGTAACGGGTCTTCATGTTGCGTCCGCGCAAACTGCCGAACGGCGCTGTCATTGAGCCGGACACGTCGAGGCAAATGATGATGTTGTTCAGGATGCGCTCGTTCTCAGGCGGGGCGGGACGTCGCGGCCCGGCCAGGATCAGGACCGTCACCGCGAGCAGGAGAGCAGGAAGAGTCTGGGCGACGTTGACCAGAGCGCGCAAGCGGCGGCCTTCGCGCTGCCGGCCATGGTCGAACGGCAGCGCGACCGGATGTCCTCGCCGGACCCACTGCCAGAATCCCCACGCGATGGGCAACGCGAGCAGCCAGAGCAGGGCGGGATGATGAAAACTCACGCTGCGCCTCCTTCCACCGCGAGCGCGGGCGCGGGCAGGTTGCGATAGGGCTGGAGCAGGGAGGCGATTTCCTGCGAGGTCACGTGGCCGGGCCTGTGCAGCCAGCGTTCGAGGGCGCGCAACAATTCGCCGGCCTCAGCGTGCGCTTTCAATCGGGCCAACGCTTCCGCCATCCGCAAATGCGGGAGGTCCAGTTTATCGCGCCAGTAGCCCATGAGCAGGCGTTCGAGATTCGCCTGGCCTTCGACGTTCAGCCGGCCTGCGGCGGCTTCCTCGACGAGCGGACGCAGGCGTTCGGCAAAGGACGGCGGCGGTTGGACCAAGGCCACCGATTCTATCGCCGGCTTCTTCCGAGTGACATAAAGATAAAGCGCGAGGCCGCCCACCCACAGGCACGCGAGCAAACCGAGGAACGCGCGATAGCCGCCAATGAACGGGAACCGTCGCGGCGTGTAGGCGTTGAGCCGGCCATCATGATCGTCGGGCAGCAGGGAGCGAACGTGCAGGCGGAGTTCTCCGAGTTCGTCAGGGCGGCTGCCGTCGGGGCGGATGAGAAAGTCCGCCAGCTTGTAGCCGCCCGGCTCCAAGCCCATGTAAAAGAATTCGTAGCGATGCTGGTTGCTGGCGAGCGCGGTGATCTTGTCGATGCGGAGGATCAGCTCCGTACGATCATCGAGCGGGAGTGGCCGATAATCCGCACGCGGCAGGATGATGGAGACGCTGCCTTCGATGCCGACGTTGCGGAAGGAGGCGTTGGTGGCGGATGGAGAAGCGGCATGGGCCGTGAGACCGGCGAACAGGCACCAAACGCCAAGCGCAAGGCACCGACGAATGTTGTACGCCCTTCTCACGCGCTTATCCTCTTCGTTCGACCTCGGTGTTTGAAGAAGTGCCGGAGCCGGGCCAGCAATGGTTGGTCCGTGCTCAGTCTCAGGTAATCCACTCCGGCGCGGGAGAGTTCATGCGTCTCTTCCTCGTCGAACCAGCGGCTGCGTCCGTGGGCGACAAACTCCCGCCCCGTCTCTGCTTCGACGGCGCGAAAGATGCCGCCGCCCGTCCGGCCGCGTTCGGCCGGATCTTCCAGGTGCAGCACTACGCAGTCGTGGTCCTGAGCCATCAGTTTGATGGCCGGGATGGCATCCGGGTCGTGCAGGTCGCTCAAGACGATGAACAGGCACCGCTGCTCGACGCGCGGCACCAGTTCGCGCACGCGCCGGCCAAGCGTGGTCCCCTCGGACAATTGGTAACGCCGGAGCTGGTGCATCCATTGCATCACGGACCGGCGCGACAGCGTGGGCGTGTGGCGCAGGTCGCGCTCGCCGACGGTCAGCAGCCCGACGGGATTCATGTGATCGACCGCGGCCAGCGCCAGCCCGCCGCAAATCCGCACCGCCCAGCCGTATTTGCTCAACGGCCGCGAGCTGACACACATGGACGCCGACGTGTCCACCAGCAGATACACGGGCATCTGCTTCGGCGCCTCGTATTCCTTTACGTGGAAACGTCCCGTGCGCGCCGTGACGCGCCAGTCGATGAACTTTACCGGATCGCCCGGCAGATAGGGGCGCGACTGCACGTACTCAATACCCGCGCCGAGGAAGGGCGAACTTTCCTGTCCATAGCTCAACGCATTGGCCAGCCGGCGCACGGCGATTTCGAACTGCCGGGCATCCGGCGGTTCGTGATCGAGATGGGCGGTGCGGTTCATTGAGGCTAACTGTGCCTGTGGTTGAATAACCAATTTGGAGATGCTCGTACCCAAGTTGAACGCCAACGGCGTTCCGCCCTCCAGCCCAGGGTTGGCGCGCAGCGATTACCCTGGGTGGGTGTTCCCGGATTTTTCCAACCCTGAAAGGGTTGCGTCTCCGCGCCGCCATTTCCTGCTGCAACCCCTTCAGGGTTGGCGGGCCATTTCGGATTGCACACCCAGGGTAGCGCCCGTGGCGCAACCCTGGGCTGAATGACAGAACACCGTTGGCGTTCCACGGAACGTGGCAACCAACATTCGTTCTGCCATTTCGTGTTCATCCCAGCTTCTTCAGTAATTCCTCCAGCACCGCCGCCGGCTTCTGGCCCTCGGCCAGCGCTTCGTAGCTCAGGCGGACCCGGTGCAGCACCACGTCCTCGGCGAGTTGGAACAGGTCTTCGGGCACCACAAAGTCGCGGTCATGAATGAACGCCCGGGCGCGCGCGGCCTGGACGATGGCCAGCCCCGCGCGCGGCGAGCAACCCAGTTCGATGGCGGGATGCGAGCGCGTCAGGCGGACGAACTCGACGCAATGTTTCATGAACACGTCGCTGACGTGGACGTTCTGCACCGACTCCATGGCTGTAACCAGATCACCGATGTGGCAGACGGGCTGGCCGCCGATCATGTCGAACGCCGTCTTTGGCACCGCGCCGGCTTCCGCGCGTTTGAGGCCCATCGTGAGCTGGCGGCGCAGCACTTCCTCCTCCTGGGGCGCGGTCGGATAATTGAGGCGGTGGCAGAGCATGAAGCGATCAAGCTGCGCTTCGGGCAGCTCGAACGTGCCGGCCTGCTCGATGGGATTCTGCGTGGCGATGACGAGGAATGGCATGGGCAACGGATAGCTGGTGTTGCCGATGGTTACTTTGCGCTCCTGCATGGCTTCGAGCAGCGCGCTCTGCACCTTGGGCGCGGCGCGATTGATCTCGTCGGCGAGGAGGAGGTTGGTGAAAACCGGCCCCTGATGTGTGCGGAATTTGCCGGTGGACTGTTCGAGAATCTCCGAGCCGAGGATGTCCGACGGCAGCATGTCGATGGTGAACTGCACGCGGCTGAATTTAAGGTCCACCGCCCTGGCCACGGCATTGACGAGCAGCGTTTTGGCTGTGCCCGGCACACCGACCAGGAGCAGATGGCCGCCCGTCAGCAGCGCAATCATCATGCGCTCCACCACGATGTCCTGTCCGACGACTACCTCCGCAACGCGTTCGCGCACGGCTTTCACGAAATTCTGGTTCTGGGAGGTCATGGTTTTGGCTCTGGCTTGAGTCATAGCAGAACACTTCTCCGGCGCGAGGTAAAGAGAATGGTTCCCGGTGACGGGAGCATCCTCTACGCAATGACCGACTTCAAGTGGGGGCCGCGGCTGTGTCGCAGACCAGCCGCAGCACCTGGTCACTGAATGAACGCAGATGCATGCTGCGGCTGGTCGAGGACGACACAGCCGCGCTCCGGTCCAGGCTCAGAGCTTCGATGGATCGACCGCCCAGTGCCGGATTTTTTTCCGGTTCCAGGTGTAGGTGATGTGAACCAAGCCGTCGTCCGCCTGAATCATCGCGGGATAAGAGTACTCGCCAGGCTGATCTTCCAGGGTGAGCACGGTCTGCCACTCCTTGCCGTCTTTAGACAGACTGACGACCAATGGAGTGCGCCCTCTGGCGACCGGATTATAGACCAGCAGATGCCGTCCGTCCTTCAGCGTCACTCCATCGATGCCCGCGCTTGGGTTCAACAGGCTGGTGGTTTTCATCGGACTCCAATGTTGGCCGCCGTCCTCGGACCACAATTCAGTGATGCGTCCCTGTTTGCTTCGACAGAGCGCCTGCAATCGATTGCTCGGATGAAACAAGATGGTGGGCTGGATGGCGCCAAATTCCTTCCCATCATTGAGGGCGGCTGTCTTCGTCCAAGTGCTGCCGAGATTCCGCGTGAACTCCATGTGGACGCGCCAGCCGTCATGTTCTGAACTGGACGGACAAAGCAAGGTGCCGTCCGCGAGCATCACTGGCTTGGCGCGGATGGGTCCAAGGATTCCCTCGGGCAAACGCTGCGGCTTCGACCATGTTTTCCCGCCGTCGGTTGACTTCATCAACATGCCCCACCATCGCGACGGGCTGGGGCCGACCTTATAGAACAGCAGCAGCGGCCCGTTCTTCGGCTGGAATAGAACCGGGTTCCATGTCGGGTGCCGTGTCGTGCCATCGGCCTGAACTCCATTGACGACCTCCACCACGGGCGACCATTTCTTGCCGTCGTGGCGCGAGATCCAGATGCCGACGTCGGGATTCTTTTCGGCGGTTCCTCCGAACCACGCGGCGATGAGTCCCCTGCCGGGAAGGTCTTCAATGGTTGAGGCGTGGCAGGACGGGAACGGCGCGGTTTCGTAAATGAATTCGCTTTTCAAAACGGCGCCTCCGGGCGGACTGACGGCCGTCGTTTGTGGATCGGGCGAGGCGCAGCCGACGAACAACCAGAGGAGCAATGCTGACAAGGCGCAGTGAAGGGATCTGGCGATACGTCCGCCCTCACCCCAACCCTGCCCAGGAACCTGCCATTGGGATGCGCCGTTTCTCTCTCTCCCCGCGAGGCACGAGTGGGGAGAGAGCCGGAGAGAGGGGCCAGCCAAAAAGCAAATCCCTCCTCTCCCCAGCCCTCTCCTCCCTCCTGCGTCGGGAAGAGAGGGAGGAAAGTCCGGATGCCTCCGCGGTTCCGGGGCGCAAGGCGCGCACTGGTCCGGGGCATTCTCTCCCCCAGGAGAGGGGGCGCGAAGAACGCTTTTGACCAAACCAAGCCATTGTCCGCGCCTGTTGCGCTCGCGGACGTGCCGGAGGACTTGACTCTGACTAATGCTATGGTCGCGCTCCCTCTCCCGGGGGAGAGGGCCGGGGTGAGGGCGGATCAACAAGTCGTTCATCGCCTTCACTTCCTCGCCTCCTGTTTCGGCGCGGTGATCATCGGCCAGTCATCGGTGCGGAAGGGTGACGCCGGCAGCACGGATTCACCGAATCCCGGCGAGCAGACAAAGTTTACGACCGGGCAATCCGCCCAGCCATAGCGCACCGCTACTGGCCTTGGCACTTGCGGACTGCTGACCACTACCTTGTCGCCTTCAACCACTGCTTTGGCCCAAACGAACTTCCGATCCTCCCCAGCAATCGCGAAGCCGACGAGCGGCGCATTGAGCCAGCCCTTTTGGGAATTGTATTTGATGGTGATGCCGCCGACAGGTTCCGCTCCCGGCACTTTGTCTGAATGGATTTGCACGCCGCCCAGCCCCTCGCCGACATGATCGAAGCTCAATACGATCTGGTTGCCCTTCACCTTCATGCTGCGGTACTGCGGACCTGACCATTCGATGTCTTCGCCATACGCAATCCCCCGCGCCGCCAGCGCCAGCCGTTCGCCCACCGGCTTTTTCCACACCGGATGGATGTCCTTGGGGTCGCCGGCATCGGTGATCACCACCGCGCCCACCTTGGGCAAAACCTTCGTGGCATGGACCTGCGCCTCGCGCAATTCCGCCCAGGTGCTTTCGCCCGGTTCAGCCTTGATCGCCATGAAGGGTGCAAGCTGCACCTGCAAAAATGGGAAATCGCCCTGGCCCCAATCCTTCCGCCAGTTCGACACCATGTCCGGGAAAAGCGTGCGATACTGGTGCGCCCGGCCCGCGTTCGATTCGCCCTGGTACCAGATGGCGCCCTTGATCGCGTAAGGGATGAGCGGCGCGATCATGCCGTTGTAAAGTTCGCCGGGCTTCCACAAGGGCCACGGCCGGCGTTTATTGAACGTCTTGCCGTCGCGCTTCGCCTCGGCTTGCTCCTTTTCGAATTGCGCGACGCCTTCCTCGAACTTTTTCAACTGCGCGGGATACACCTCGAGAATGTCCCGCTTGTAATCGGGGTTGGCGGCGAGCACCGCTTCGCGCATCCACACTTCCGCCGGCGAGCCGCCCCACGAGGTGTGAATCAGCCCCACCGGCACGCCCAGGTCCTTCTGCAACTTCAGCCCGAAGTAATAAGCCACGGCGGAAAAATTCGAGACAGAACCCGGCGCCGTTTCTTTCCAGGCTGCCTCCACGTTTTTCACCGGCTCGTTCGCCTTGAGTTTCGGCACGGTGTAAAGACGCAGCTTTGGGTTGTTCGCCGACTGGATGTCGTCCGCAGGTTGGAACGAGGCGCGCATCGGCCATTCCATGTTCGACTGCCCGCTGGCGATCCACACCTCGCCCACCAACACATCGCGGAGCGTGATGCTGTTGTGGCCGGTGACTCTCAATTCATCCGGCCCACCGGCCTTGAGCTTGCCAAGTTTCACCATCCACGAACCGCCCCGGGCTGTGGTCGAAACTTTCTTCCCGCGAAAGTCGACGGTGACGCGCTCGCCGTCCTCGGCCCAGCCCCAGATCGGCACGGACACGCCGCGCTGCAACACCATGTGGTCGGTGAAAAGATTATGAAGCCTGACCTCTGCGTGGGCGGCCGCCACCAGACCAATCAGGAAGAGCAAATGCGCAACGGTGGAACAAGGAAATCGTCGTGGAATCATGCGGCTCAGTGCAACGCAAACCCCACGCGCGCGTCAACGGCGATTTTCCCCAACAGCGCCAGAGGCGCATCCTGGCACTGCTGCGGAGCCACACTGGAGGTTTCCCTCTCCTCCATCGGATGGAGGAGAGGGCCAGGGAGAGAATTCGCCGAAAAAGAATTTCGCGCTTTGAACCCCTGAACCGGGCATTGGCTTCGACTCCTGCTCTTGCTCGTAATCTTAATCCTCTGCCATCCATGAGATTAAGAGTAAGAGCAAGAGCAGGAGTAAGAATGAGGTTCGGGGGGAGGGAGTTTCTGCGTAGAAGTGCAATGGCAATGCGTACGGCGCCGGTTGCGCCCTCGCCGGATGTTTCGGCAGCATGACACGCTCCGTCGAAGCGCCGCTATGGTCTCATTGGGTCTGGACGCTTGATCAGTGTCGCGCCCCGGTCGCAACGGCTGCGCCATTCATCCGCGCAGGGATTTTTCCAAGCCCTCAAGCTGTGGCTGGACGCTGCGGACGGGACCGTCCGCGCGCCGGGCATTCCGCCTCGTTACCTAGGCGGCTACGGGAGGCCAGCGGCAGCTTCCGGGCAGTCAGCAGCACTGGACGGATGGCCAGCGACGCCAGATGAAAGGCCAGCGACGCTGGATAGACGGACAGATGGGCTGGATGAACAGATAGATTGGCCGGACACACCGACCGACACGCCGGACGAACGGACAAATTGGCCGGACAAGCCGACAGTCTGGTCGGACGACCCGACAATCTCGTCTGACAAGCAGACAATCGGGCTGGCTAACCGGATAGCACGACTGGCCAAGCCGACAATCTGGCCGGACGAACGGTCAGCATGGCTGGCCAGACCGATCATCAGGTTGGCCAACGTGTCAGGACGGCTGGACGGGCCGAGAGATTGGTCGCACAAGGAGGTAATCCCACCAGACGGTCGGTCAGCGCGGCTGGATGGATTGATAGAGGCGTCGAACCGGCGGTGAGGCCGGCTGCCGGCCGGAAGAGTGGGGCTGGACCGGCCATCCGTCATTCGGTCTGGTGTAACAGCACCGTTTGCGGAGCGGCCAATGTCGTCCGCGAACGGGTCAGCGGTTCTGGACAGGAAGCGCATTGCGGCGGAACGGCCCGACGCCGCTTGAGCCGCAATTCTCCGCTGTCATTACGATGCGCCCTTCCTTGGGGCGCTCTCTCGGAACTGCATCAGGGTGACCGCAGTCGGAAATATTTTTCTGTCTGAGACGGAGCAATCGGATAGGGGCTGGTGGCCAGCGGACTAACGGGCGTCCAGGGGCCGGCGACGGTGGGGGCTTCTTCCAGCATGGCGTCCGGATCGTCCCAGGTGAGATTGAATCCGCTGGCAGCCGGAGTGATGGACAGCGCCAGCGTTGTGCTTTCAAGCCGCGGCACTTCACCGGTGAGTTCCGCGACGAATGAGAGGTCGGAACTGGTCTCACTGGACTGATGCACCTCGACGGCGAGCACGTTGAGTCCCTTGCGGAGCGCGCTGACCGGAAGCTCGAAGGGGCCTTCGTAAATGTTTTGTGGATCGTCCTGCGTGACGGTCGCCAGAGTTGCGTATCCGATGGCCGCAGGCGCCTCCGGCATCCGCAACCGGAGCACTTCGTAGCCATTGAGATAAAAAACCGCGCCATCATCCACCAGGGCGCGCAGACGCAGGCGCGCTCCCGCCGCCGGCCCGGGAAAATCGAACGTGGTGCGGAAATAATAGGCGAGCGTCTGCACTTCCGCGCCTGGCGGGTTGGTGAGGTTGAGCATCGTGCGAACGGGTACGTTGTTCGGGCCGACGGCGGGCCGGCCGGCCGGGCTTTTGGCGTCGAAGAGCGCCGGGCCACTGCCCCAGTCGGAGAAATCTTCGTAACCGGGGACATTCCAGCCCGGCCCTGGTTCGCGGTTGGATTGAAAATAACGCCAGACGGAATCAGTGCCCGTGAGCAGAACCATTTCCGTGGCCACGGGCACGGTGCTGTTGGCCGCGATCATGTTACCGGCCGTGTCGCGGACGTTGTTCACCGTCACGACGTAGTTCTCTCCTACCATTCGCGGGTCAGTGGCGAGCGTGACGTTGGTCCCGCTCTGCACAATGGCGCCAAGGACGACAAGGTTGGAGCCGCGGCTCGAAGTCACCAGATAGTTCGCCCCCGTACGGCCATCGTTCACATTGATTGGCTCGGAGAAGTGGACGGTGATGCGGTTCAGCAAGGTCCGTCCGAGCGCGTAAACCAGTGTGGGCGCGTCCGTGTCGCCTTGATAACTCACCTGAGCCACGCGGCTGGTGGCTGCGCCCGCCACGTTGGTCACGCGCGCGAAGTAATCCCCCGCCAGGGCCGCTGTCATGTTTGCGACCGTGTACACCGTACTGGTCGCTCCGGAGATGGCCACGCCGTTGCGAAACCATTGGTAGCCGGGTGGCGGCGCAGCGGCGGCGCTCACGCTCAACGTGGTCGAGCGGCCTTGTGTCACGGTGCGGTCCGCGGGTTGCGCTGGGTCCGTGATGACTGGCGCGAAGGCGAGGAACGCATCGACACTCATGCCGAAGACAACGTCGGAACTGGCGTCACTCTGTTGGTGGACTTCGACCGCCAGGACGTTGTCGCCGGATCGCATGTTCGTGGGGGCAAAAGTGAGCACGTCGAACTCAGTGGCATCACTGCTGGGCGGCGCACTGCTGGCGAGAGTGGTGCGAACGATGGCGCCCGCGGGCATCCGCAGCCGGCCAAGCTCCGCCCCGTTCAACCAGAAGACCGCACCGTCATCGACAAGGTTGGAACAAACCAGGCGCAAACCTGGAACGGGCACACCGGGAAAGTTGAAATGCGTGCGGAAGTAGTAGCCGCGAATGCGCGTGCCATTGTCGGTCAAGGGCAGGAGCGTTCTCTTGGGGCCGGGTAAGGTGTCGCCTTCGTTGTAGAGCAACGCGGGCGACGGCCCGGCCCAGAGAGAGTCGTCGTAGGCCAACTCCTTCCAGGCCGCTCCGTGGTTGTTGACGGTGGCATCATAGCGCCAGGCATTGGTCAGGGCGACGAGCGCGAACTGCTCCGCCGCGCCCGCCAGCACGGAGATATTCACGGGGGCGGAAGTCGCGAGCCTGCCGGAGTTGTCCGTGGCGACGGCGGTTAAAACGTAGTTGCCGACCGGCACATTGCTCCAAGTCAGCGAAAAAGGTTCTTCCAGCGCCTCACCCAGGGGATTGGCCCCGGCGAAGAATTCGACACGCGTGACGAAGCCATCCGGGTCGAACGCGCTCGCCATGATTCCGATATTGGCGGGGGCTGCGAAAGCCTGGTTTTGGGTAGGCTCGATGAGTGTCACGCCCGGTGGCTGGTCGCGGTCGAGGATCAGCCCTGCGCCTTGTGCGCGACCCAATGCGCCATTGGTCGGCGCGGAAAGGCGCACGAACAGGACTTCATCCGGTTCCGCTATCGTGTCGCCGTGGACCGTGACGCGGATGAAATTTGTCGTCACGCCCGGATCAAACGTCAGCACCCCGTTGGTGGCGGTGTAATCGTCCCCGGCGCTCGCCGTGCCGTTGGCGGTGCCGAAATGCACACTGACGGTGTTGGTATGGGCGAAGGAGAGAAGCACCGTGAAGAGCAGGTTCGTCTCGCCGGAATTGCCTTCCACGACGGTCGTGTCGGCGATGGAAACCGTTGGCTCTGGCAAGGTGCGCAGCGTCCAGATGTTCGTTTGCACGATTGGCTCGGCACGAACCAGCGGGGTTGTGTGCGTCGTCTCCACTCGCAATTGAAAATCCGGGCTGCTGACCTGACTGCCGGAAATAGAAAGCGCCGGGCTGCCCGCGCCCGCCACGAGCGCGCCATTGGTGAACCACCGGTAGCTCAAGCCGGTCAAGTTGACCGGGACCACACGAAAGAGGCGCGAGCCATAAGCCGGCACATCCGCCGGTCCCAGCGGCGGCACGGCCGCGTCCGCCATGCGGAATTCACGGAAAAGCCGGAGGACGTGCGCTTCCTTGCAGATGGGGCAGAAGGGCGCGCCCAGGTTGCGCATGGCGCAATCCCGCATGGGACGGAAGACGCCGACGGTCTGATAGTTCGCGCCCTCGAACGCGCCGACCACGTTATTGTATTGTGCGGTGTCCGGCGTGGGAATGGGCGTTCCGGGCGTGACCCAGACCTGCCATTTCACCTGGGGAAAATTGTTCGAGCAATCGATGTTACGAGTGGAACTCGGCGTGCAACTCGTGGAAGTGCTGCCGTAATCGTACTCGTCCGCCAAGCCGGCGAACGAATGGCCGAACTCATGAATCTGCACTTCGTCCGATGCCGAGTTGATGCTCGACACTCCGACCGCGCCGCCGCACCCGCCGTACTTCGTCGAGTTGACGAAGACCAGGATTTCGTCCCACACACCCACGCCGACGAGGTCGTCCGCCGCCGCCATGGCGCGCGCGACGCCGCTGCCGCGAAGAAAACAGCAGCGCTCCGTGCCGCCGACCCAGAAGCCGCCGTTGAGATAGGTGTCCTTTTGCGTGCCGCCGGCTTCCGGCGAGGCGTCGGCGTAGTCGGCGCCGGATTCGGCGCTCGTGATGTCCACGCGATAGGCGTTGACCATGGGGCCGTAACTGTTCCACGGGCTGGTCGCAAAGAGCGCGCTCAGGAAGGATAACGCTTTGTTTGCGAACGAACCGGCCGCGAGATCCGCCTGGGTAAAGCCGTCTCCGAGGATCGCGATGACGAAGCGATTGGCGTCCGGGCCGGTGTGGCGGATTTTCGAGGCGGAAATAGGACCGACCGCCGCTGCGGTTAAACCTGGAGGAGCAGCCGGTAGACCAAAGGTCTGCTCGGGCAAACGGAAAGCGCGCGGCGTTCGCGGATCCACCGGTAACGCTGCGGCGGCGGCTGCGAGGCCTTGCTGCCGCAACCGAACCTGAGTGACGACGCCAGCCTCTTCCGGCCCGGCCACCCGTACGACAAAAGTACCTTCGCGCGCCACATACTCGTCACTGCCCGTGGCGGCCTCGCCCTGGACCATCACGGAATGGCCGCCCAATGGAATCGCCACTGGTGTGCTCAACAGCACCTGGCCCTGGGCGTCGAGCCAGTCCAGTTCCTGTTCGAGACGCAATGCCGCGCCCGCGAGGCCCGGCGTGCGTGGCGCTTTGATAAGCTGGGGCATCCGACCGGCCCGCAGCAGGGTGAGGCCGTTATTGTCGTAGGTGAAGGTGAGTTGCCAGAACTGTTCGGCCCGCGCGTGATTGGCGCCGAGGACGGCAGAGCTTGCCAGGAGGAAACAAATCGCGATGCGTCGAGTAAACCAGATCTTCATACTTCGAGTTGCCGGCTCACCGCGCAACGCTGGCCTTCCGATTAGTCCACCTATGCGGGTGAAGACTCCTTCTTCGTTCAGCCTCGGGAAGCATGCTTAGCAGTGATGCCCTTTCATATCCTGATTGAGGCTGATGGTCAAACAGGAAGGGGAGAACGGAGCGCGAGCCGTCCCGGCTCGCAGCGGCTCAACGGTCGATCCACCCTGTACATTGGGTTTCTCTCCTGCGCGCCTGTGGGGATGCACCAATGCTGGAATCCTGGCACGCGCCGCTTGTCACGGCTGCTTCGCGCGGGTATCGTCCCGGCATGTTCGCGCGCATTGCAATCGCCACGCTGCTGCTGGCCGGGGGGAGCACTGTTTCCGCTGAAGTGGTGTTACTCAAAGACAAAGCCACCGTGATCGGGAAAATCCTGGCCGAAAAAAAGGACCTTGTGCTGGTGGACCTGGGCTACACCGTCTTATCCATTCCGCGTTCCCAGATCGTCCGGATTGGGCAGGAGAGTGTCGAGGATGCCAAGCCGGCCAGGGCGCCCAAAAGCAAGGCCGCGCCTTCGCCAACCGCTCCCATCGCCCCGCAGCCGCAGGATGGTTCGGAGTTGTTTCGCACGGCCAAAGGCGTCACGAGCGAGAAATCCGTGCGCGAACTGGTCGCGCAACTGGGGGAGTCGGTCGTGCAGGTGCGCACGCCCGGCGGACTGGGTTCCGGGTTTTTCCTCAACGAAGAGGGTTACTTGATCACCAACTTCCACGTCATCGAAGGCGAGACCCAGATCAGCATCGAAGTTTACCATCAGAAGAACGGCCAGTTGGAGCGCAAGGTCTATAAACAGGTCCGCATCGTGGCGATGAACAAGTTCCATGACCTCGCGCTGCTTAAGGTCGAGGACACCGAAGCGCCGAAGTTTGCCTGGGTTCCGCTGGGCGATTCCGACGCGCTGGCGGTGGGCGAGCGCGTGTTCGCCATCGGCAGTCCGCTCGGTCTCGAACGCACCGTCACCGAAGGCATCGTCAGCACCAAGACGCGTCTTTTCCAAGGCGAGCTGTACATCCAGACCACGGCGCAAATCAACCCCGGCAACAGCGGCGGGCCTCTCTTCAACCTGAAAGGGGAAGTGGTGGGCGTGACCAATATGAAGATCTTTGGTGAAGGGCTGGGCTTTGCCATTCCCGTCGAGAACGTGAGGCGTTTCCTCAGGAACCGCGACGCCTTCGCCTATGACACGGACAATCCGAGCAATCCCTACCGCTATCTCCAGCCGCCCAGCCGCCTCAAGCTGACGCCAGACGCGAACAAGGCGGACGACAGCCGCAAGTAATTCCGCGGTCCAGGGTGCTGCCGGCTTCCAGCCGGCACAGAGGAGGATGAATGTAGCCGAACTGTTGTTGAAACTGAGGCGTCTATTCTGATTTGATTCCCACCGTGAAAGCCTCGTTGTGCCTGCGGTTCTCCATAGCCAGCGCGCTGCTCCTGTTTTCAGGTTCGACTCTGGACGCGGCATCGCCGGTTCCGCCCCGGCCAAACATCCTCTGGCTGATCGCGGAGGACTTCGGGCCGCACCTGGGCTGCTACGGCGCAAAGGAAGTATCGACGCCCAACCTCGACCGGCTGGCCGGCGAGGGCGTGCGTTACACGCGCTTCTTCACGACCGCGCCGGTGTGTTCGCCCAGCCGCTCGGCCTTCATGACGGGCATGTATCAGACGACCATCGGCGCCCACCAACATCGTTCACATCGCGATGACGGCTATGAATTGCCCAGGGGCGTGCGCGTGCTGACGGACTGGTTCCGTGATGCCGGCTACTTCACGGCAAACGTCCGGCACATGCCGGAGCCGATCAAATGGAAGGGCACCGCCAAGACAGACTGGAACTTCACCTACACCGGCAAGCCGTTTGATTCGGATCGCTGGAGCGATCTGAAGACGAACCAGCCGTTTTTCGCGCAGGTCAATTTCCAGGAGACGCATCGCGCCTTCCGCGCGCCGAAGCACGCCGACCCTGCCAGGGTCCAACTGCCGCCGTGGACGCCCGACCATCCCATCGCCCGGGAGGACATGGCGAAGTATCTCGATGCCGCGACGGAACTGGATCGCAAGATTGGCCTCGTGCTGCGACAACTCGAAGCGGACGGACTCGCGGACAACACCGTGGTGGTCTTCTTCGGTGACAACGGCGAGGCGCACATCCGCAGCAAGCAGTTCTGTTACGAGAGCGGATTGCGCGTGCCGCTGATTATCCGATGGCCGAAGAACCACCCTGCGCCCAAGGGTTTCGTTCCCGGTTCGGTGGAGGATCGTTTGCTGATGGCCATCGACCTTGCGCCGACGATGCTCGACCTCGCGGGCGCGAAGAAGCCCGCGAAGATGCAGGGCGAAATCTTTCTTGGCCGCCGCGCCGCCAAGCGCCGAGAATATGTCTTTGGCGCACGGGATCGTTGCGACGAAACGGTCTTCCGCTTCCGCACCGTGCGCGATGTGCGCTATCGCTACATCCGCAACTTCACGCCGGAGCGGCCGTTCCTTCAACCCAATGAATACAAGGAGCGGAGTTACCCCGTGTGGAACCTCCTCAAGGAACTCAACGCCGCCGGGAAACTCACATCCGCTCAGGCGGCTCTCTGCGCTCCGACCATGCCAGAGGAGGAGCTTTATGATCTGGAGAATGATCCTCATGAGATCGACAACCTGGCGAAGTCCTCCGCTCACCAGCGGGTTTTGAAGAGGCTCCGCCGTGAACTGGAGAGATGGATTAAAGACAGCAACGATCAAGGACGCGAACTTGAACCTGCCGCTCTCGCTGTGAGAAAGGGAATGACCAGGCCGCAGACGCATCCGCAATCCGGCTATGCCCTTGGCGAAACAAACCTCCAGCCTAAAATGATGACTCTGCCGGGGGAACCAAGGCGCCCGGCGCCGAACCCCAAGCCTTGATGCCGTTCCCAGCGCCAAATAGTCGGTCGCGATTCACGCTGCTGCCGCGGACGTTGGTGTCTTGCAGCGTGGCGGTCGGGCTGGGGACATTCGCTGCCGCTCGCGCTGCGGAATCGTCCGCTGGTGTCGAGTACTTCGAGAAACGTGTTCGTCCGGTCCTGATCGAGCGCTGTTACGAATGCCACTCCGCCGAGGCGAAGAAGCTCAAGGGCGGCTTGCGGCTGGATAGTCGGGAGGGTTGGAGCAGGGGCGGCGATTCCGGCCCGGCCATTGTGCCGGGCGATCCGGAAAAGAGCCTGCTCGTCCAAGCGGTGCGCTGGCTGGATGAAGACACACAAATGCCGCCGAAGAACAAACTGCCGCAGGCCGAGATCGATGCCTTGGAGGAATGGGTGAAAATGGGCGCGCCTGATCCGCGTGCCGCCAGTTCAAACTCCGAATCGTCGCCAAGTGAGTCTCCTCTCAGCAAGACCAACCATTGGGCTTACCAGCCAGTAAAGAAATTCGCGGTGCCAGTCGCGAAGAATACCGCCTGGCGTCGCGGAGACCTTGACCGCTTCATTCTGGCGAAACTTGAGGCGCAAGGAATTCAGCCGGCCACAGACGCCGATGCCCCTACGCTATGCAGACGAATCTATTTTGATCTGATCGGACTGCCTCCCACGCCCGAAGAGATCCAGGCCTTCGAGGAATCCGCCTTCGGCAATACACAGTCGGCAGTGGCGTCCTTGGTCAACAGGCTCCTCGCCTCACCCCGGTTCGGCGAACACTGGGGACGACACTGGCTGGACGTGGTGCGCTTCGGGGAATCAGTGACGCTGCGCGGCTTTATCTTCAAGGAGGCCTGGCGCTACCGTGACTACGTCATCGACTCGTTCAACCGTGATATGCCGTTCGACCAGCTCATCCGCGAACATATCGCCGGCGACTTGTTGCCGCATCGCAACGTCGAGGAACGGCGCCGGCAACTCATCGCCGCCACCTTCCTGACCCTGGGCAACTGGAACCTCGAGGAGCAGGACAAGAAGCAACTCGACATGGACGTGGTGGACGAACAGCTCGACACCATCGGCAAAGCGTTCCTCGGCCAGACCATCGGCTGCGCCCGCTGCCACGACCACAAGTTCGATCCCATCCCGACGACCGATTACTACGCGATGGCCGGCATTCTCAAGAACAGCCGGACGCTCAAGCATGCCAACGTCTCCGAATGGCTGGAGGCGCCGCTGCCCGTGGAGCCGGAACACGAGAAGCTGTTCAGCGAACATGAGGCTGCCGTGGCGGCATTGCAGGCTGAGATCAAATCCGCCAGGGAAGCAGCCAAGGCTATTGCCGGCACGAGCGGCGAATTGAAAGGCGATGCGAAGAAAGCATCCGTGATCGCCGCGAAGGATCTGCCCGGCATCGTGGTGGACAGCGCCCAGGCGCGGCAGGTGGGTGCATGGAAACATTCCCAATACTCGAAGCACTACATCGGCGACGGTTACTGGCACGATGAGAACACGGCCAAGGGCGAGAAGACTCTGAGCTTTGCGCCGGAGTTGACCAGGCCCGGTCGCTACGAAGTTCGCCTGGCCTACGTTCATGCGCCGAACCGCGCGCCGAACATCCCCGTCACCATCTTCCACGCGGATGGCGAGACGACGGTGCCCGTCAACCAGCAGGAGCCGCCGGTGATCGAGGGCCGCTTCGTATCGCTCGGCCAGTTTCGTTTCGAGGCGAACGGATTTGGGTACGCGCTCGTGTCGAACGAAGGCACGCAGGGCTACGTGACAGCCGATGCGGTGCAATTTCTTCCGGTTGATGACGCCGCCGAGGTCGCGAGCCTCGCTTCAAGGCGGAACGCGGAACGGGGAACGCGGCATGAAAATCAGAGTCTTCTCACGCTGGCGGCCACGAATATTCAGACGGACATCAAGGCGCTCGAAGCGAGACTCAAGCGGCTCCAGGAAACGGGACCCAAACGCCCGATGGTCATGGCGGTGAAGGAGGCGGAGAAGGCGGAAGACACGGCGGTTCACGTGCGCGGCAGCGTTCACAACCTCGGGGCCAGGGTGCCGCGCGGATTTCTTACCGTGGCAGCGCACGGTCCGGGCTCGCTAATGTCGGAGCGCGAGAGCGGCCGGCGCGAACTGGCCGTGTGGATTGCCAGCGCCGAAAATCCACTGACAGCCCGCGTGATGGCGAATCGCGTCTGGCTTTGGTTGATGGGCGAGGGACTGGTGCGCTCGCCCGACAATTTTGGGACCACTGGCGAAGCGCCTTCGCATCCTGAATTGCTAGACTGGCTGGCGACGCGCTTCGTGGAGGAAGGCTGGTCGATAAAGAAGCTTGTGCGCGAGATCGTCCTGTCCCGGACGTATCAACTCTCCTCGGCGGCCACCGGGGTGGACCGCCTCTTCAGCCGCGCCCATCGCCGCCGTCTCTCAGCCGAGCAACTGCGCGACGCCATGCTCGTGGTCAGCGGCCAGCTCAAGCTGGAGGCCGGAGGCCAGACCTACCCGGCGAGCCGCGCATCCGACTATGGCTTTGTATTCACTGAGCCGCGCCGCAGCGTTTATGCCCCCGTATTCCGCAACGCGCTCCCAGAAATGTTCGAGGCATTCGATTTCGCGCCACCCAGCCTGGTCACTGGCCGGCGCAACACCAGCACGGTGGCGACCCAGGCGCTGTTTCTGTTGAATCACGCGTTCGTGCGCGAACAGGCGCAGGCCGCCGCCAGACGGCTTCTGAAGGAACCGGCGCGTGACGATGCAGCGCGCATCGACCGGGCGTATAGGCTCACGCTGGGACGGCTTCCTTCTGATAACGAACGTGCGCTGGCCGTCCGCCATCTGGGAGCGGTCGGCAGAACATCCGCTGACGGGGAAGCATGGACGGAACTTTTCCACGCGCTGTTCGCCAGCGTAGATTTCCGTTACCTTGATTGACGCAGCATGGACCCGGAACTGTCAGAAAGATTGGAACGTCTCGAATCGCACGTCGCCCATCTGGAGCGGCAGTATGAAGAGTTGAACGGCGTGGTGATCGAGCAGGGCGCGATCCTCAAGAAGCTCCAGTCCGCCCAACAGCGTATCGCTGAGACCATCGAGACCGCCGAGTTGGATCGAATCAAGTCCACCAACGCCCGTCCGCCGCATTACCAATGAGCACGAGTCCTCCGGACATGTTCAGCCGCCGCGCTGCGTTAAAGTCTCTTGCGTGCGGCTTCGGCTATTTGGCATTCACGGGATTGGCGGGCCGCGCCGCAACAGTGAGCCCGCTGATCGCGCGCCTGCCGCATCACGCCCCGCGCGCGAGGCGGATCATTTTCCTTTTCATGCAGGGCGGGCCAAGCCAGATCGACACTTTCGACTACAAGCCCGCGCTCGAAAAGTTCGATGGCACGAAGATGCCATTCGACGACGCGCGGACGATTGCGAACACGGGCCACCGTGGCACCGATCAGCGCGTGATGAAGTCGCCGTGGAAGTTTGCCCGACACGGCGCGAGCGGACGCTGGGTGAGCGAGTTGTTTCCGGAGATGGCGCGGCACGTCGATGAGCTTTGTTTCATCCGCTCGCTGCATACCGAAGGAGTCGCGCACGGACCGGCCACTCTGTTCCTGCACTGCGGCTCGACGAATTTCGTCCGGCCCAGCCTGGGCGCGTGGGTCAATTACGGTCTGGGCACGGAGAACGAGAACCTGCCCGGCTTCGTGACCATCGGCCCGTCACTCGGCAACGGGGGGCCGCGCAACTTCGGCAATGCGTTTCTGCCCGCGGCGTATCAAGGCACGGCCATCGGCACGGCGGGCCAGCCGGCGAAGGAGCTTGGCATCCGCAATCTCGTCAACGCGCACCAGTCGCCGGCCGCGCAACGAGGCCAGCTTGAGTTGATCCAGGCGATGAACTCCGAACAATTGAAAAAGAACCCTGGCGACTCGGAGCTTGAGGCAGTGATCAACTCCTACGAACTCGCCTGGCGGATGCAAAACAACGCGCCCGGCGCGCTCGACCTCACGCAGGAATCGTCAGCCACGTTGGCGCTCTACGGGATTGGCGAAAAAGAGACGGACGATTTCGGACGCCAATGCCTGATGGCCCGCCGGTTGTGCGAGGAAGGCGTGCGTTTCGTACAGGTGACTTACGGCGACAACACCGCCAACCCACGGTGGGACCAACATTCAGATTTGCCGAAACACGCCGTCCACGCGCGCGCGGTGGACAAGCCGGTGGCCGGCCTGCTCGCGGATCTCAAGCAGCGCGGACTGCTGGAAGACACGCTGGTCTGGTGGGGCGGCGAATTTGGGCGCACGCCCTACGCCGAAAAGAACGGCACGGGCCGCGATCATAATCCGGGCGGTTTCACCGTCTGGCTGGCGGGCGGCGGAGTGAAGCCGGGCTTCGTTCTCGGCGAGACCGACGAGTTCGGTCACAAGGCGGTGGCGGACAAAGTCCACATGCACGACCTGCACGCGACGATCCTGCACCTGCTCGGTCTCGATCACGAAAAGCTGACCTATCGTTTCGACGGCCGGGACTTCCGCCTGACCGACGTGCATGGGCAGGTGGTGAGGGAGATCATTTCTTGAAGTCACGGATTGTCCGGCGAAGGATGCGAAGAAAACTCTCTCTATCTCTTTTTGATCCTTCGCCCCTTCGCGGGACATCTTGTGTAACGCCAACCTCTACTTCGCAATCGTTTGTTCCTCGTTCGCGCGGCGGCGCATGGGCATGATGGCGCAGGCTTCCTTGCAACCGAACACGCGGCTTAATAGATAACGATGGCGGCTCACCCAGTTGTAGATTCTCTCCGCGACCCAGATCACGCCGGGAATCCACAGCACCAAAGCGAGTGGCACGCCCAAGGGCATTCTCATTCCGATGAACCGGAGGCAGCGGGCGCCTCGATAAATCCCCCCATCCTTGGCCACACAATGAATCGCTTCGAGGAGTTGCTCACGAGTGACGCTCGGGGCAATTTCCGCTGCGCGCGGATTGGCGATGGGGAGGAGAGTAACCGTGTTGAACCAATCGATCCAGGTGATGACGCGCATCTGGAACGAGCACAAAGAGCAGTCGCTGTCGTAGAGGACGATGTGGGAAGTGCGCGTCACGTTCATAAGCGGTCGGCGGCCAATATGACGGCGGCAACCGGCAGGCGCAATCTATTCGTCTCTGCCAGCCGGCTATCCCGGGCCCCGGATGTGCTCCGTAAAACTCGCGAAGGAATTTGATTGAGGATTGTTCACAGGGCGCTTAAATAACTCCTGATATCCACGGGCGTGGCTGGGGTTGCCTTCTTGCGAGGGCATGCATGGCCTGTTTTCTCAACGCAGGCCAGGCGACGGCATAGAATGCCGGTTCCGGTTCGAGTATAGAACTGTGTCCTGTTGTGGAAAACAAAAGTATGAACGCCATGAGAACGCCAATCTGTTCCCGTTTTTTCCCTGCCGCCGCCCTCGTGGTCGGGGCTTTGAGCATCCTTCCGCTGTCATCATCAGCGCAAACCCGGCCGGTGGTGAGCATTCACGGCGGGGGTGTGGTGCCCGAGTACTGTCCGCCGAATGCTGATTGCGTGGGCCTGGGATTTTTACTGAGGCGCACTGGTCCAATGTTGGAACAACCACTGACGGTGCGCGTATTCTTCGGCGGCACAGCCACCTTTGGCATCGATTACGAAGCGTTCCCGAGTACGGTGACCTTTGCGCCCGGGCAGGACACCGCGATACTCTCTTCAGTCCCGATCGACGATACCGTTTATGAAGGCGACGAAACGGTTCAAGCCCGGGTGGTGGCGTGGAACTCCGCCAATCCGCCGTACGGCATTGCGCCCTCAAATGTGACGGCGACGGTTATCATTCGGGACAATGATCCGCCGGGCCTGCCGGTGGTGAGCCTGGAGTTGGTGGATGGATCCGCTACGGAAACTCTCAGCGGTCAAAACTTCGCCGACTGGGCGGAATTCCGAGTGACGCGCAGCGGAACAGCGAGTAACGCGGTGGATGTGTTTATCAACACGCAAGGCACGGCGCGAGTGGGTGAGGACTATGAGTTGGACCGTGCCACCGATGGCCGGACGGTTCGCATCCCAGCGGGGCTTGCTTCTGTGAACGTGCGGCTGTGGGTAATCGACGATGCTTTTTATGAAGGTGATGAGACCGTGTCCGTCAATTTGGTCCCGCTTCCGCCGATGGGCATCCCGTATTACGATGTCGATCCCGTACGTTCCTCGGTCGCGATGGTCATTCACGACAATGAATCGCCGACGGCGCCGTTGATTAGCATTCGCGCCAGGGTGCCTGAAACGCGCGAGCCGCTGTGCGATCCGAATCTGTGCGATGCTCCGCTGCCCGCGCCGGGCGTATTCGTCATCAGCCGGTCCGGCGGAGATGCGAATGACGAGTTGACGGTGTTCCTGCGCTACGCAGGCACCGCCAGCAGCGGGGCGGATTACCGCGCGCTACCCGGTTCTGTTGTATTTCGCGCTGGCGTAAGTAGCGTCGAGCTTAACGTCGAGGCCAGTCACGACACGGTGGCCGAGGGAGACGAGACGGTGGTTGCCGAATTGCAACCCGACCCGTCGCTCCCGATGGAACAGTATCGCGTCGATCCTGCGCAAGCTGCAGCCAGAGTCGTCATTCACGATAATGATGTTTCGCCTGAACCAGTCGTCAGCATTGAGGCGACCGATCCGATCGCAGAGGAATCCTCTTATCCCTACCGGCGTATCGCATTCCGCGGGCGGTTCACCATCAGCCGCACAGGACCGACAAGCAACGCGCTGCCTGTGTTTGTTCATTATGGCGGCACGGCCACGCCGGGCGTGGACTATCCGCGTCAGCCGTTTCTCGTCAGCATCCCGCCGGGAACCAACCGCGTGGAAATCGAAATCGTGCCGACCCCGGACGACCTGCCTGAACCCATCGAAACAGTGGAGGCAACGCTCTCGGAGTGTCCGCCGCTCACCGATCCGCCGCTGGGCATTCCGTGTTATTTGGTCAATATCGACCCGGCCAAATCGCGGGCGACCGTGTTCATCCGCGACGACGGCATCACTACAGCGAGCCTGGAAATCACCGCGCCGAAGGATGGCGATGAATTCAGTCCGGGAACGCCCATCCGCATCGCGGCGACGGCCATTGATCTCGAAGGCGCGATCACGCACGTCGATTTCTTCGATGGCAACACGAAGATAGGCGAATCGACCATCGTGTTCATTCGCGAACCCGATCCCGGCACGCCGATTTATCACGAGTTCGAGTGGCGCGGCGCGGCGGTCGGTTCGCATGTGCTTACAGCGCGTGCCGTCGATTCGGCTGGCAACAGCGTTACCTCGGCGCCAGTGCGCATCACCGTGGGTATTGGTGGCCTGCCAGTTGTCTCCATTGAAGCGACGGTGCCGGAGACCACGGAGCCATCGGACACTACACGCATTCGGCCAGGGGTGTTCACGCTCAAGCGCACGGGCACTCCCAGCCAGGCGTTGCGAGTCTGGGTCAACTATGCCGGCACTGCGACCCGGGGCGCGGACTATGAGGAGACGCCATTCATCGTGGAATTCCCGGCGGGCGCAGCGAGCGTCGAGATTCTAATTGGCCCGCTCGACGATAACCTGGTCGAGGGCGACGAAACAGTGATTGGAATGTTAACGCCTTCGCCGACGGCAGCAGTGCCGCTGTATCGGATCGATCCAGTGAACAATCAGGCGCGGGTGGTGATTCACGACAACGATCCGGCGGGCGTGCCAGTGGTTAGCATTCGTGCCACGCAACCCAACACCGCCGAGCCATGTCCGATCTGCCTGGTCGCGCCCGGGGTGTTCACCATCAGCCGCACCGGCCCCACTGAGCACAGTTTGTTCGTGCAACTGGCGGCGCGGGGCACCGCGACGCCGGGCGATGATTACAAGCCGCTGCCCGAGTCAGTCGAAATTCCGGCAGGGACCGGGTCAGTCCAGGTGCTGGTTCTTCCTTTTGACGACCGCTTGTTAGAAGGCGATGAAACGGTGATCGCAGTATTGCTGCCTGATCCATCGCTTGGACCTGTCGAACGCTACCGCGTTGATCCGTCAAATGCCGAAGCCACAGTGATCATTCACGACGACGAATCGCCCTTCACTCCCGTCGTAAGCATCCGCGCCACGCGTCCCGAGACGCAGGAACCGGTGTGTCCGCCAAACACCTGCCTGGCGCCCACGCCAGCGCCCGGCGTCTTCACCATCAGCCGGCGCGGCGGCGATTTAACGCGCAGCCTGCTCGTCTTCCTGCGATACGGGGGGAGCGCTTTCCCGCGCGTCGATTACGAGCCGCTGCCGGAGCGGGTCGAAATCCCCGCCGGTCAGGAATCCGTGGAGTTAAACGTCACTGCGCAATTCGATCAGGCCATGGAAGGCGACGAAACCGTTGTGGCGGCGCTACTGCCCGATCCATCGCTGGGCCCGATTGAGCGGTATCGGGTCGATCCCAATCAGGCTTCCGCCCGCGTCGTCATCCACGACCGCACGCCGCCCAGCATTCCATTGGTAACTGTTGTCGCGACCGATGCTTTCGCGCGTGAAGGTACGAACAGCAACACAGGTCTGAACACTGCGACCTTTGAAGTGCGGCGCGCGGGCGAGACAAACTCCAACCTCACGGTGTTCCTTGGAATTGGCGGCACAGCGGGCAATGGCGTCGATTATGTGACCATTCCAAATCATGTCACCATACCCGCCGGAAGCCGCGCGGCCCGCCTTATCGTAAGGCCCATCGACGACAACCTGCGGGAGAAGATTGAGACGGTGATCGTGGAAGTGTTCAATCCCCCGGTGCCCGCCGTCATCCCGCCAGTGCCTCCGACTTATTTGGGAGGCGGCCGCGCCGCGGCCATCATTGTGGATAACGACGCCCCGCGGCCACCGTGCCTGCGGTTGCCAGACGGGTCGTTCAACGTCTGCATCCCGGTGCCGAGAGACGATTGCTTCCGCATTGAATCGACGCGCGACTTCAAGGAATGGCGGCCCCTGTGCATCATCCCGGCAACCGAAGGCGCGGCCCACTACGTGGATCCCGACGCCTCCGATTCTCCGCATCAATTCTATCGGCTGGTGCCGGTGGTTTGCGAGCCGGAGGGATAACGGGAGTCTGACCGGCCTTCAACTGGATCCAGCTTCGGCCAGCAATTGGCGAACTTCGTCGTCGGTGGTTTGCGCGAAGCTGGCGTACCATTGCCCGACGGCGTGGAACTCGGCAGGCTGCAGCGGGCAAATGATTTCATCCACCTCCAATTTGAAATCCATGAAGGTCTCGACAGAAGCGACTGGCACGGCCACTACGATCCGCGCGACGTGAAGTTGCCGCACGGCGGCAACGGCAGCGCGCATGGTGGCGCCGGTGGCCAGGCCGTCGTCGATTAAGATCACGGTGCGGCCACGCAGTTCCAGCGGGGGGCGGTCCTCACGGTAAAGTTGTTCCCGGCGATGTAATTCGGCCAGTTCCTGACCAGCCACGGCGTCGATGACATCTTCGGGAATGTTCAGCGTTTCCACCACCGATGGATTCAGCACGCGCACGCCGCCGGAAGCGATGGCGCCCAAGGCCAATTCCTCGTGGCCGGGCACCCCGAGCTTGCGCACGATGAAAACGTCCAATGGAACGCGGAGTGTTTGCGCAACTTCAACTGCAACGGGCACACCGCCGCGCGGCAGCGCCAGGACAATGACATCCGGGCGGTTGGCGTAATGACTCAGGTGATCAGCGAGCACCGCGCCTGCCTGGCGCCGGTCTGCGTATTTGGTGAAGGGGAGCAAGGCTGGCTAACGCGTGAAACGCGCGCCGGAAAAGGGCCGGAGATGTTCCAGGAACCAGTCGGCAGCGAGCCGGGCGACTTCCTCCAGCGCGCCGGGTTCCTCGAAGAGATGCGTCGCGCCCGGGACGATGGCGAGGGTCTTTTCACCATTGAGCATTTCGTAGGCTTCTTCGTTGAGATCGAGCACTGTTTCATCACGCTCGCCAACGATGAGGAGTGTCGGCGCTTTGACGCGGCGCAGGGCGTTGCCGGCGAGGTCGGGTCGGCCGCCGCGGGAAACGACGGCGCCGATGGACTTGCCGAGGTCCGCCGCGGCCACGAGGGCCGCTCCACCGCCTGTGCTCGCTCCAAAGAAACCAAGGCGCAGATGGTGCGCTTCATCTTCATCCGCCACCCAGTGAGCCGCGCAGACGAGCCGTTGCGTGAGGAGGCCAATGTTGAAACGCAGCCGGCCGGTATGGGCATCTTCAGCAGCTTCAGCGGTCGTGAGGAGATCGAAGAGGAGTGTGCTGAGTCCGGCTTTGCGCAGCAGCCGCGCGACCTCCTGGTTGCGTGGGCTGTGCCGGCTGCTGCCACTGCCGTGCGCGAAGATGACGAGTCCGCTGGCGTCCCGCGGCACGGTCAATTCGCCGTCGAGGGCGGCTGAACCGGTGGGGATTTGTACCGCGCGGGAAGTTTCGCCCGCTTGCAGCCTGTCAGTCTCAGCGCTCATCGCATCAGTCCTTCCATGAACCAGCAAATGTCTCGGCCAATCCAACAACTGCTCCCTGACGGGAGGATATTGCTACCGTTGACACCGGGTTGTCAATCGGCGCAAATTTGCCCGTCCTTCGCAACGACTGCCGGATAACGAATGAACAGCCATTGGTTTCTTGCTCGTATTCTTAATCGTAATCCTAATCTTAATCTTACTCTTCCCTCGGTCTTGCTGGCGCACCGAGCGCGAGGGAGAAGATTAGGATTAGGATTACGATTAAGAACAGGCGTTGGCGTGCTGGCGCTATTCACCGTCTTTCTTTTGAGCGGCTGCAAAAAGAGCGGGGTGGACACCGATCAATTCACCCGTCTCTCCAATCTCGGCAAAAGCCAGCTTGAAGCGGGTGACGCCGCCAAGGCCACCGATTTCTTCCGCCAGGCCCTCGCGCTCAATCCCACGCTGCCCGAAGCGCAACTCAACCTCGCCAACGCGCTGCTCCTTGCCAATCGGGCCGCGGACGCCATCGCGCAGGCGCAGCGGGTGTTGCAGGTGGACCAGAACTCTGCCGCCGCGCACTACGTGATCGGCTGCGCCTATTTGCGGCTCGGCAACGCGGAGGAAGCGCTCAAGGCGTTGCAACAATCGCACAAGATCGATCCCGCCGTCACGGCACTGAATTTTCAGCTTGGTCTGGCGCACGAACGGCTGGGCCATAACGATGAAGCGCTTCAGCAATTCCAGACGGTGATCGAGTTCGAGCCGGAGCATCCGGCCGCCCACTATCGCCTGAGCCAGTTGCTGCTCCGCCTTGGCCGGCAGCCGGAAGCAGCGGAGGCGTTGAAGAAGCACCAGGAGATTCTTTCCAGGAAACCCGGCTTTGCCAGCGACGTTGCTTTCTTCGAGCGTTGCAAGCACACGCAGGCGAAGCTGCCGTTCAAGTTGGAGCAACCACTGGCGGACGGGATCAAGGTTGCCTTTGCCGACGCGACCGCATCCGTTGCTGGGAACGTCGCCGCGTATCGCGGCCCGCTGGCGGTGATTGATTTCGCCCACGACGGACGTAACAGTCTCTTCGTGCGCGAGGGCGACGGATTCCGCTTGCTGGTGAACAGCAATGGCTCGTTCGTCGCGCAGGACAAGTTGTTGCCAGGCCTCGCTGGGGCTGCGTATCACCGGGCGCTGGTGGGCGATTTGCAGAACGATCAGACGGAGGACGTGGTGGTGCTCGGCGAGAAAGGCAGCCATGTTTTCAAGTTCACCACCAACGGTGTCGTCAGCGACGTGACGCGCGCGGCGGGTTTTACCGAATTGTCGGCCATCGACGGCGCACTGCTGGATTTTGATTACACGGGCAAGCTTGGCCTGCTTGCATTGCCGCCGGCCGGCAAGGGTGTTCGGGCCTTCCGCAATTTGAGCAGCACGTTCGCCCTCTACTTCACTGAGACTGGCGTCACCTCCGGCCTGCCTGCGACGGTGACGGGCGCGCTGCATCTGGAACTGGAGGACTGGAACAACGATGAGTTGATGGACGTGGCCATCGCCCGCGATGGCCAGCCGCCGCTGGTCTTCGCGCGCGAACGTGGCGGGCAGTTCGTCGCCACAAACCTCGCACTGCCGACTGGCGCCGTGTTGGCCAGTGGCGATCTGAACAATGATTCATTGCCGGATGTGGCGACGGTGGCCGGAGGCCAAGTGTCGATTCTCTTTGGCGGCGGCGCGCCGGCCGTGTCTCTGGCGTCTGGGGTCATGGATGTGGCGCAATTGACTTTGGTCGATTGCGATAACGATGGGTGGCTGGACGTGTGCGCATCCGGGAATGGGCTGCGCATCTGGCGGAACCGAGGCCAGGCAGGCTTTCTGGAAACAACGAAACCGTTCGGCCTCGACAAGTTGGCGGCCGGCAAGGTGACTTCGCTGGCCGCGGCAGATTTTGACGGAGACTGCGACACCGATCTCGCTGTTGTGGTCGAAGGCGCGGGTTTGAGGCTTCTTCGCAATGACGGCGGGAGCACGCATCACATGCTCAAGCTGCGGCTGGCTGGCCATCGCTCGAACGCGAGTGGACTGGGAGTGCGCTACGAGGTCAGCGCGGGCGGCTTGCGCGCATGGCGGACGGTGAAGCGGCTGCCCATCGAAATCGGCGTGGCCCAGCACGCGCAAGTGGACTCGGTGGCGGTGCGCTGGTTCGACGGCTTCATCAACAACGA
>Ga0187893_10002453_pt1 | contig 40717 bp, 38 predicted proteins | sample MA1701074metaG_FD_139574 | JGI IMG/M metagenome (GOLD analysis project Ga0187893, IMG submission 139574) | White microbial mat communities from a basaltic lava cave in the Kipuka Kanohina Cave System on the Island of Hawaii, USA - MA170107-4 metaG ...
CGACTTTCGGATCGACGACCAGGGGTATTCCGCGAAGTGCGGCGAGCCGCGTGAGTTCCGACATGAGTGTGGCGCTCACGACTCCCTTGGCGTAATCCGATACCACGAGACAGGATAATTCTCGTAGTCGCGATTCCACGTAGCGAAGAATCCGCCGCTGCATCGCCGGCTTGAGTTCCGCGCGGCGCTCCATGTCATACCGCACGATCTGTTGATTATGCGCGATGACGCGGGACTTTCTGGTGGTCGGGCGGTCCTGGTCGATCACGACCCCTCCACGCCCGGAACGTGTCCTCCCCAACTCTTTGAGGAGCAGTCGTCCGCTTTCGTCCGACCCGATCACGCCGCAGAGGTCCGCTTTCCCTCCCAGAGCCAGAATGTTATTGAAGACGTTCGCGGCACCGCCGAGCCTCAACGATTCAGAATCGACATGGACCACCGGCACCGGGGCTTCCGGCGAGATGCGGCTCACACGGCCCCAGATATACTGGTCGAGGATGAGGTCGCCGATGACAAGGACGGAGGCTTGCGGGAACCGCCCAATGTATTGTCGAAGCGCTTGGGGAGACGCCGCTCCGCCTCGGCCTTGAGCCTCATGGCCTGCCGCCGCCTGGCGCGTCGCTTTACCTATTGGATGGCTTTTCCGAATCGATCCCATCTCACCCACTCCGTCATTTGACCTTGCCCGTTCCACGACCAGTAGATACGGAACGCCTTCCCTCGGATCTTTTCCTCGCGCACGAACCCCCAAAAGCGGCTGTCCAGACTTTGGTCGCGATTGTCGCCCATCACGAAATAGGCGCCGTCGGGCACGGTTACCGGCCCGAAATTATCTCGCGGATTGATCGTACCGTCGATGACCCCCGGGTCGATCCGTTGGGTGAATGGTTTATCATTGAGCACGACCCCGTTCACCAGCACAGCCTTATTGCGAAGTTGGATGGTATCGCCTGGAGTCCCCACAACCCGTTTGATGAAGTCCTTTTCCTCGTCTTCGGGAAACCGGAATACGATGATGTCTCCCCGCTGGGGCTTGCCGAATTCGATGAGTGCCTGTGAGGCGTAGCAATTGACTGGAGGAAAGCCCGCTGAAAACTTGCACTGGCTGGGCCATTGAATGCCATAGGCCAACTTGCTGACCAGGATATGGTCGCCGATCAACAACGTGGGAATCATCGAGCCGGATGGAATCTTGAATGCCTGGACGACAAACACCCGGATCGCAAAAGCCAGGAGCATCGCCACAATAATGGCTTCGGCATACTCGCGAATGAGCGACTTCTTACCCGGCTGTGTCACCGCAGACGGTTCGACGAACACTGCCGGCGCTCCTGCGGCATCCGTCCGCCTCGGCTGGGTCGCAGACGTGAGATCGTCCGTTGGGGGACGCTTCGTCTCTCCGCTCATTCCTCACCGACTTTCAAGATGGCGAGGAAGGCCTCTTGCGGCACTTCCACGCTCCCGACTGATTTCATGCGCTTCTTTCCTTCCTTCTGCTTCTCGAGGAGCTTCCGTTTCCGCGTAATATCGCCGCCGTAGCATTTCGCAAGGACGTTTTTCTTCATAGCTCCGATCGTCTCACGCGCGATGATCTTGCTCCCGATCGCCGCTTGAATGGCAATCTCGTACATCTGCCGGGGAATGAGTTCCTTCATTTTCTCGGCGAGCTGACGCCCACGCTGAATGGAACGATCTTTATGGGTGATGAACGACAAGGCATCCACCGCTTCGCCGTTCAAGAGAATATCGAGCCGCACGAGTTCGGACTCGCGATAGCCGAGTAGCTCGTAATCGAGCGAGGCATAGCCCTGCGTGCGCGACTTGAGCTTATCGTAAAAATCGAGAATGACTTCGTTGAGCGGCAATTCATAACTGATCATCACCCGCGTCGGATCGAGAAACTGCATGCTCCGCTGAATACCCCGGCGCTCCTGACAAAGCTGAAGGATGGCCCCCATGTACCGTTCGGGAGTAATGATCGACGCCAGAATAAACGGCTCCTCAAATGCGTCGATACTGCTGGGAGGCGGGAGCTGCGTCGGGTTATTGACCTCCAGCACCTCGCCCTTGGTCGTCAACACACGATAGACGACGGTCGGCGCGGTGGTGAGGAGTGTCAAGTCATACTCGCGCTCAAGCCGTTCCTGAATGATTTCCATGTGCAGCAGGCCCAGGAAACCGCATCGAAACCCGAACCCCAGTGCAAGAGACGTCTCCGGTTCGTAGACGAACGAGGAGTCGTTCAACCTGAGTTTTACCAGCGCATCCCGCAAATCTTCGTACCGGCCCGTGTCGGTGGGATAGAGCCCGCAGAACACCAGCGGCTTTACTTCTTTATACCCAGGGAAGGGCACGCTCGTAGGCGACACCGCGTCCGTGAGGGTATCGCCAATTTTGACGTCCGCGACTTCTCGCATGTTCGCGCAGAGGTACCCGACCTCGCCGGTCAGCAGCTCGGTCTTTTTGGTCCTCTTCGGGGTGAACTGGCCGACTTCCATGACTTCGAACGTCCTGTCGTTGGACATGACTTTGATCTTCATCCCAGGCCGCAAGGCTCCATCGACCACTCTCGTCAGCACGATCACCCCCTGATAATTATCAAACCAGGAGTCGAAGATGAGCGCCTTGAGCGGCGCCTTGGGGTTACCCGAAGGTGGAGGAATCCGCGCAATGACCGCCTCCAACACCTCCTGCACACCTTTTCCCTCTTTTGCGCTGATCGGCAGGGCATCGGTTGCATCCAGCAAGAGCACCTCGCTGATCGAATGTTTGGTGCCTTCCAGATCGGCGCTCGCGAGATCGATCTTATTGATGACCGGAATGATCGTAAGGTTATTGGCCATCGCCAAATTCACATTGGCAATTGTCTGAGCCTGCACCCCCTGTGTAGCATCGACGAGGAGGAGCGCGCCTTCGCAGGCCGCCAAACTGCGCGAAACTTCATAGGTAAAGTCGACGTGACCCGGCGTATCGATCAAATGCAAGGCATACGTCTTCCCATCTTTGGCCTGATACCGAACCGCAACTGCGTGGGCCTTGATCGTGATTCCGCGTTCACGCTCCAAGTCCATCGCGTCGAGAATCTGGTCTTTTGATTCTCGGGCCGTGACAGCGCCCGTGGCTTCTAGGAACCGGTCAGCGAGGGTTGATTTGCCGTGATCGATATGGGCAATAATCGAGAAATTGCGTATAAGGCTTTGCAAATCCTAACTCATTTCCCAATGAAATCGGTTCATTATAGTTGTCGCCTCCAAGGTTGTCAAAGCAATCGCTCCCTCGTATACTCCGCATCGCATCGCGCCGACACAACTCGATATGAGCATATGGCTGATAGCCGATAGCAATTGGCGGAAGCCTCATTTCCCCTGATTTCTGACCGTACGCTACCAGCTCTTCTACGACTTCTTCTAACATAAGCATGGCACGAAAACCTTCCGTTCGACAGCTGATTGATTGGGACCACCGACACCTCTGGCATCCCTTCACTCAAATGCAGGAATGGGAACAGGAGGAGCCGCTTATTATCGAACGAGGGAGCGGGTCCTACCTGATCGATACGGAAGGGAAGAGGTATCTCGATGGAACCTCGTCCATCTGGGTCAATCTTCATGGCCATGGCCACCCAACGCTCAACCGTGCGATCAATACGCAACTGGATAAGATCGCGCATTCATCACTGTTCGGACTTTCCAACCCACCGGCGATTCAGCTCGCGCGGGCATTGACGCAGATCGCACCCAAAGGCCTGACGCGTGTATTTTATTCCGACGATGGATCGACCGCGGTCGAGATCGCGCTCAAAATGGCGATCCAATACTGGCAGCAGCGACGCCCCGATGCCGGCCCCAAACAGACGTTTCTGCATCTGAAGCTGGCCTACCACGGCGATACCGTCGGCGCCGTCAGCGTGGGTAACATCGAACTCTTCCACTCACGATTCAAGTCTCTGTTGTTCCCCACCCTCGAAGCCGACCCGCCCTATTGCTATCGTTGCCCGCTCAATCTCACCTACCCTTCGTGCCAGATGGCCTGTCTCGATCCGATTGAACGGGTGCTCAAAGCGCAACACCGTGAACTGGCCGGCTTCATCATCGAACCGCTCGTTCAAGCTGCAGCAGGAATGTTGACCTCCCCTCCAGGTTATCTGAAGCGGATTCGGGAGCTCTGCACCAAGTATGATGTGCTCTTGATCGCCGATGAAGTTGCCACCGGCTTCGGCCGCACCGGCAAGATGTTCGCCTGCCAGCATGAGAAAATCTCGCCGGACTTGATGGCGGTCAGCAAAGGCCTGACCGGCGGCTACATGCCGCTCGCCGCGACACTCACCACCGACGACATCTACCAGGCCTTTCTCGGCACGTACGAAGAGTTCAAAACGTTCTTCCACGGGCACAGCTACACCGGCAATCCGCTCGGCTGCGCCGTCGCACTGGCCAACCTCGAGGTGTTCAAGAAAGAGAAGACGCTCTCTCGACTACAACCCAAGATCAAGACGCTGGCGCGACTGCTACAGCCACTTCGGGGATTGCCTCATGTGGGGGATATCAGGCAGCGGGGATTTATAGCGGCCGTCGAATTGGTGGAAAATAGGCAAACAAGGAAACCCTATCCGCTCGAAGCTCGCATGGGCCATCGAGTCGCAATGGAGGCGCGCCGCCGGGGACTCTTGCTGCGTCCGATCGGCAATGTAATAATCCTTATGCCCCCGCTCAGCGCATCACTTCAGGAACTCAGACGCATGGCGGAAATGCTGCAAGCTTCCATCGAAGCCGTCACCTAGAATCATGGCTTGATCTCTTGGCAGTGCAGCGTCCCGTGCTGATCCTGAATCACGACGGCAAGAGGCACCGTTACACTGGTATAAGTCGGCCCGACTGGTTCAACAGCCATGGTACACGGCCCGACACAGGGCGTCTTGAACGGCGTCCCCGCACAGGGCGGAATCGTCCACTCGGTGCAGCCGCCGACCACCAGCACCAAGAGCACGAGTCCCCACAACCACCCATTTCTCCACCAATGCTGTTTACTCTCCGTATCACACGGAGCCACGTCCCGTTTCGTCATTCCAGTATCTCTCCCACCGTGACCTTGAGCGCCTTCGCCAATTGGTTCGGCTCAGCGGCGAGGGGTTGATGCGCTCCCGCGTTTCCAGCTGCGTGATGTAGGCGTCGCTCACACCTACCCGCGTCACCGACGCCCGTTGACTGAGGCCGAGTGCGGCACGCCGCTGCTCGATCATGCCGACAATTTCCGTGTCATCACAGTAATACCAGCCACCATACAGGTCAAGCCTGCGCGGGTAGCATGAGGACGAGACTCATCATAGGGGCTAAATCGACCACGTTAAACAAGTTCCACCCGCTGCCCTCGACCTGCATTCATAGTCTGAGCTGCGTTTGCTTCCTTTAAGAAAATCTCAATCTGCCCGTCGCTATTGATCAGCGCATGAGGAATCAGCGGATGGCCTTCACTGTAGCTGCCCACTAGTGTATCGATCGTGTGGCCGGCAATACGGATCAGTGTGTTGGGTCGCTTCATAACGCCTCGAATTTCCTCCACATGGTGGGACGTGAAGTTGGTAATCAGATTGCCGAATCGGTCGACGTGGACGATCTCTCCCACCAAGGCCATGGCCTCCCAATTCGGCTTCGATATCGTGAAGGTCTTGCAGTCGTCGATGAGTCGCCCAAAAGACGCGAACGGCTGTTGTGTGGTCAGCCACGCCGCAGCGGGGGCGAAGAGATCGCGGCCGTCGAAGGTGTGTCCCGGTGAAGTCAATCGAAAGTCCGCATTCTCAATCTCGCGCACTTCCATCCCGCGGTTTTCGGCGAAAATCGGCGTCAAGAGACCATTGTCGGGGGCCAGAAAGAAGTAGTGCTCGCTCTTCGCGATGAGGGGGCGCCGTAGGCTGCCGACGCCGGGATCGACGACGGCCACATGCACTGTGCCGTTCGGAAAATATCGATAGCAAGAGTTCAGGTGATAGGCGGCGTCTTCAATCGAATGGGGCGGCACGTGATGCGAGAGATCGACGATGGTGGCGTGGGGATTGATGGTGAGGATCACCCCTTTCATACTCGCCACGAAAGGGTCCTGATCGCCGAAATCGGTCAAGAGCGTGATGAGCCCCAGAGGGTGCGGCACCTTATAATTCCTCGAAGCGAATCTCCACCACTTCGTATTCGACCATCTTGACCGGGGTCTTCACTTCGACGAAATCGCCCACTCGCTTTCCGATAAGCGCTTTGCCGACCGGAGATTGAATCGAGATGCGGTTCACTTTCATGTCGGCTTCATCCTGTCCCACCAGCGTATACTCCCGTTTCGACTGCGACTCCTGTTCAATCACGAGCACTGTGGCACCGAACACGATGGTGTCGGAGACTCGCCCGGCCGTTTCGATGATGCGGGCGTCGGCCAGTTTCGCCTGCAATTCCACGATGCGCGACTCGATGAATCCCTGACGTTCCTTGGCGGCATCGTACTCCGCATTCTCGCTCAAATCGCCATGGGCGCGCGCTTCGGCAATGGCTTCGATATTTTTGGCACGCTCGACCTTGCGAAGGCGATCAAGCTCTGCTTGAAGCGCCTCGTGCCCCTTCCTGGTGATTGGTGTCGGCATGACCTGGGCGTCCTCTATGAGTGGTGGTGATATTCCTGCAGTGACCGAATGGTGAGTTCTTTCTTGAGTATCGCTTCAATGCCCATAACCGCCGCCCGCGCTCCACGAATGGTCGTATAGTATGCCAGTCCTTTATTCAGGGCCTCCCGGCGAATCGACAATGAGTCGGCATGTGAGGCCGCGTTGCTCACAGTGTTCACGACCAAGGCCACCCGTCCGTTCTTGATATGGTCCACAACATGGGGCCGGCCTTCCATGACCTTGTTCACGGTTTCCGCATTGACCCCTTGGCTCCGCAAATACCCCGCCGTTCCACTCGTAGCTTGAACGTCAAACCCCAGACGCTGGAGATGGCGAACAACTTCCAAAGCCGCCGGACGATCACTCTCCTTCACACTGATGAACGCGGTGCCACCCTTCGGCAGCGGCGCTCCGGCTCCTGCTTGGGACTTCGCGAACGCCCATCCAAAATCCTGATCGATGCCCATCACTTCCCCGGTAGACTTCATCTCAGGCCCCAAGAGGACGTCGACCCCCGAAAACTTATTAAAGGGGAAGACAGATTCCTTCACAGACAAGTGCGAGGGAGAAGGGGCCTCAATCAACCCCAGCTCCGGAAGGCTCTTGCCCACCATGGTCTTCATGGCCAACTTGGCAAGCGGAATCCCGATCGCTTTACTGACGAACGGTACCGTGCGCGAGCCTCGAGGATTCACCTCCAGCACATAGATCGTTTCATCCTTCACTGCAAATTGCGCATTCATCAGACCGATCACGCCGAGCTCCAGCGCCAAGACCTTCATTTGCCGACGAATCTCTTCGACAACCCTCTGACTGAGCGAATAGGGAGGCAGCGAACAGCCCGAGTCCCCGGAATGTACCCCGGCTTCTTCGATGTGCTCCATGATCCCGGCCACCACGACGTGCGTCCCATCGGAGATGGCGTCGGCATCGACTTCAATGGCATCCGATAGATATTTGTCGATCAACACGGGATGTTTCGGCGAGGCCTTGACCGCCGACTTCATATACTCCAGCAGCCCCGATTCGTCGTACACGATCTGCATGGATCTCCCGCCCAACACATACGAAGGCCGTACCATGACCGGATAGCTGATCTCCGAGGCGATTCGAATGGCCTCGTCCACAGATCGGGCCATCCCGCTCTCCGCCTGGCGGAGCCCAAGCTTATTCAAGAGATTGCGGAACCGTTCTCGGTCTTCCGCACGATCGATCGCCTCAGGACTCGTGCCCAAAATTCGCACACCGGCCTTGGACAAAGGCAGGGCAAGCTTGAGGGGCGTCTGCCCGCCGAACTGTAACACGACTCCCAGCGGCTGCTCGCGCTCCACAATGTTCAGAACATCTTCCTCGGTCAATGGCTCAAAGTAGAGCCGGTCGGAGGTGTCGTAGTCTGTGCTCACCGTTTCGGGATTACAATTCACCATGATCGATTCGATTCCTTCTTCGCGAAGCGCCATGGCTGCATGGACACAACAATAGTCGAATTCGATCCCCTGCCCGATACGATTCGGCCCTCCGCCAAGGATGATCACTTTCTTTCGGTCCGTCGGGCGAGCCTCACATTCGCTTCCATACGTCGAATACAGGTACGGTGTATGGGCTTCGAACTCTGCTGCGCAGGTGTCGACCCGTTTGTAGGTCACCCCTCTTTTGCCCTGGCCTGCCTTGGTCCGCTGCTTCTGAACTGAGGCTGAAGTCGTGCCGACGAGCTGTGCGATACGGTCGTCTGAAAATCCAAGCTCCTTGGCTTCCCACAGAAGCGACTCCTCAAGCACAGCCGGTTTCTTTCCCGCCTGGCCGGCCAGCAAGGCTTCAAATTGCATTAGTTCCCGGATCTGCTCCAAAAACCATGGATCGATCTTCGTGAGGGCAAACAGGTCTTCGTTCGACAGGCCGAGACGCATGCCGTCCGCCAGGTGCCACAGTCGCTCCGCCAGCGGGGTCCGCAGATTCTGGCGTACCCGCTCCAGCGATTGTTGCCGATCTAATCCGTCTGGAATGCCCCAATCCAATCCCTCCCGCGAAGAGAGCCCGTTCATGTTCAACTCCATCGAACGGATCGCCTTCTGCAAAGACTCCTTAAAGGTGCGCCCGATCGCCATCACTTCACCCACCGATTTCATCTGCGTCGTGAGGGTGGGATCGGCTCCTCGAAACTTCTGGAAGGCAAAGCGAGGGATCTTCACCACCACATAGTCGATCGTGGGTTCGAATGAGGCTTTGGTCACACCGGTGATGTCGTTGGTGATTTCATCCAACGTGTAACCCACAGCAAGCTTCGCGGCAATCTTGGCGATGGGAAATCCCGTCGCTTTCGAGGCGAGCGCAGAACTCCTCGACACACGCGGGTTCATTTCGATGACCACCATGTCGCCGTTCTTGGGATTCACACCGAACTGGACGTTCGATCCGCCGGTATCGACGCCGATCTCGCGCATGATCCGAATCGCGGCATCCCGCATGCGCTGGTATTCTTTGTCCGAGAGCGTCATGGTGGGCGCGACCGTGATGCTGTCGCCGGTGTGCACCCCCATCGGATCCAGGTTTTCGATTGGACAGACGATGACGACGTTGTCTTTGAGATCCCGCATCACCTCAAGTTCGTATTCTTTCCACCCGATCACGGATTCTTCGATCAGGAGCTGGCCGACGGGACTCATCGCAAGACCCCACTCGACGATCTTCTCGAACTCTTCCCGGTTATACGCGATATTTCCACCGGTTCCGCCCATGGTGAACGACGGTCGAATGATCGCCGGGAATCCGATCTGCTCGAGAACTTTGATGGCTTCATCACGGTTATGCGCAGTGCCGCTGGCCGGGACCCGCAACCCGATTCGCTGTATCGCCTGTTTAAAGGCTTCGCGATCCTCGGCCTTATGAATCGCCTCGGCGGACGCGCCGATCAACTTGACGCCGTATTTTTCAAGCGTCCCCCGCTTGACCAATCCCATCGTCGTATTCAGCGCGGTCTGTCCTCCCATAGTCGGGAGCAGGGCATCGGGACGTTCGCATTCGATCACTTTTTCGACGACCTCGACCGTGATCGGTTCCACATAGGTCCGATCCGCCAACTCAGGATCGGTCATGATCGTCGCCGGGTTGCTGTTGATGAGAATGACCCGGTAGCCTTCTTCTTTCAGCGCTTTGCAGGCCTGCGTGCCGGAATAGTCGAATTCACAGGCCTGACCGATCACGATCGGGCCGGATCCGATTAGTAAAATAGATTGAATATCAGTTCGCCTTGGCACGGAGACCTCGTTTCAGGATCAGCTAGCTAGTTTCCGGCATCGGACCGATCGTCGGACGGTATGGCGGGGGCACAGGTGGCGCTACCCTTCCCCCAGCCTTCTGATAATGCTGGAGCGCCTCGGGCAACCAGGCTTCGATCTGATTGATACGCGTCAAATCGGACGGATGGGTGGAAAGGAATTCGGGGACCGCCTGCTGCGACCGGAAACAGAGCTTCCCGATCATCATCCTCGGACAACCGCTCATGCGCTCCCAAAACGGCACGGCTTCCCGCGGATCGTACCCGGCCTGGGCCATCAATCGAAGTCCGATGTAGTCGGCTTCCGACTCTTGTTTCCGATTGAAGGGTAACGACACATTGACCCCATACGCCCCCAACAAGCCTTGGATCGCGCCGGCATTGGCATTTCCCGATGCTGCCGCGCCCAATGCGCCCAATTGCGCAATTTGGTCCAGGATGCTCCGGCTCATTCGCTCCACCCCGTGGCGCTGCAACGCATGCGCGACCTCATGCCCCATCACCGTCGCCAGTCCGGCATCGTCTTTCGTATGTTTGAGAATCCCCGTGAAAATGGCGACCTTCCCGCCTGGAAGCGCAAAGGCATTGACCATCTTGTCGTCTTGAATGACCGCGAACTCCCACTGATACTCCGGCTTGTTGGCGGCTTCAGCTATTTTTCGCCCGACGCGGTGCACCAACTCATTCACTTCCGGATCGTCACTGAGCGGTGCAGATCGTAAGACCTGACGGTATGCGCTCACTCCAAATTCCAGTTCCTTCTCTTCGGAGAAAAAGATCACCTGATCTCGGGCCGTGCCCGGAGCCCGGTAACATCCGCTCAGGCTGCCGAACAGACTCAGTGCCGCCCCGGACCCAAGGGCCGCGCAAAGGCTCATCGCCCCACGGGCGCCCAGAGCCAGCACCGCCCGGCGTCCAATCGGCGTCGCCAAGACCTTGCCGATTGTGTGATCCGGTGATTGCCTCATAATAGGATCGCTTCATGGAGCAAATCGATACATCACTCAATGAAACAATTTTGTTACGGCATCCAGAGATACATAAACTGCGGCGTTCCACCCCGCACCATCGACAGCAAATCCAGATTCGCTAACCCGGTGATGCCCGAACTCGTCCCGAACAGGCGCGAATAGATATTATTCTGATACTCTCCCCGTCGCCCATAGGTCACGACCCGCGCTTCCTTGAGACCCGCTCTCTTCTTGGCCAGCTCGATTGCATCATCGAGATACCCGATCTCGTCGATCAAGCCTGCCGCCTTGGCCTGATCTCCGGAATAGATCCGTCCATCGGCCAGTTTCTTAATTTGTTCAGCCGACAGATTGGGGCGCCCATCCTGTACCACTGCCAGGAATCGATGATAGAACGAGTCGATCACACCTTGAAAAATCCCCCGCTCCTCGGGTGTCATGACTCGAAAGGGTGAGCCCATGTCCTTGCGGGGACCGGACGTGATGGCGCTGGCTTCGACGCCGACTTTTTCGAGCAATCCCCTGGCGTTGACGGTCAACATGATGACGCCGATACTGCCCGTCACCGTCGAAGGATGAACCAAAATACTGTCCGTCGCCATGGCCAGGTAGTAGCCCCCTGATGCCGCCACATCCATCATGGACGCAATTACCGGCACCTTCTTCTTGGTTTTGAATTCCCGCAACTCGTGATACAGGATGTCCGAGGCGGTCACGGTTCCTCCCGGACTGTTGATGCGGACGACCACGGCTTTGACCTTGTCGTCCTTCGAAGCCCTCGTCAACTCTTCCTTGAACGTGGCCAACATATTGGGCTGTGGAACGATGCCTTCTTTATCTTGCGAGCTGATGACCCCCGACAGATCGAGCAGCAAGACTTTTCCATCGCCCTTGCCGCTGAGTTCCATTTCCTTCACCGGCCCCGCCGGCTCGATGAGATTGACCGTAACGCAGCCAGTTTGTAGACCGATAGCTGCCAGGAAGCAAAGCCAACCAAGGATTGGGTACACTTTATTCATGCTGTTTCTCCAACAATTGCGTAAACTCGGTGAATAAGTAGGCAGAGTCGTGGGGACCGGGAGACGCCTCTGGATGATATTGCACTGAAAACACCGGATGATCGGTACAGGCCAATCCTTCGACCGAGTGATCGTTCAGACTCAGATGTGTCACCAGGACTTGACCGAACGATGTGTCCAGCACGGGTGGCCGATCTGGAATTACGCTGATCGGGTGGATAGCTTGCACCGCGAAATTGTGATTCTGCGACGTGATCTCGACTCGTCTCGTACGGAGATCCATGACCGGATGATTCGCCCCATGGTGGCCGAACTTCAGCTTATAGGTTTTGAGACCCAGCGCGAGACCAAGAATCTGATGCCCCAAGCAAAGGCCGAAGATCGGCCGGCGTCCGATCAATTCCCGCACCGCCTCAACCGCGTAGGGCACTCCTTCCGGATCGCCCGGACCGTTCGACAGAAATATCCCATCGGGCCGGAGGGCTTCAACCTGCGATGCAGTGGCCGAGGCCGGAACGACCGTCACATCGCACCCCGCGTCGACCAGCCGGCGAAGAATATTCCGCTTCACCCCAAAATCGTAGGCGACGACATGCCATCGCCTGGTGGCGCCGACCCGTGGTTTGTCACCGAGCGAGGGCGCCCACTCACCAGATCCTTCCGTCCACCGATAGGATTTTCCACACGTCACTGTTGTCGCCAGATCACGCCCAATGATGCTCGGAGCTGTCTGCGCCTTCTTGACAACCCGGCGGGAATCCCCGTCGATATGGGTGATGATGCCCTGCTGTGAGCCATGTTCGCGCAAGTGTCGGGTCAGGGCCCGCGTATCCAGCCCTTCGATGCCGACAATCTTCGCCTCATGTAAATAGTCGTGTACCCTCTGTCGGCTGCGCCAGTTACTGTCGAGTCGGCTCGCCTCCTTCACGACGAATCCCTCAGCCCAAATCCGTCGCGACTCGGTATCCTCCATTGTCATCCCATAGTTTCCAATATGGGGAGAGGTCATCGTGATGATTTGCCCCTTATATGAGGGGTCGGTCAAGACTTCCTGGTACCCGGTCATAGCCGTGTTAAACACGACCTCTCCCACCGTCTCCCCTTCGTATCCAAGGGCACGGCCTTCGAAAATCGAGCCGTCTGCCAGTGCCAATAACGCTTGTTTCACGCGAGCGCTCCATTTCTGGAAAGAGACCGTTTCGCCTTGATTCCGATCAAGAAAATGCCCAGCACCAGATCAACCAGGTAGATCCACCGGATCGGCATGAGCACACGAAACAAGGCTTCCAAGGCCGCCTTCTTCGCCGCCGCCTCTTGCGCCGCAAAGGCCTGTGCTTGAAGCGCCGCAGCATGGGGGTGCAGCCATAGAATAATGATTCCCGCGATCACCACCATCCCCGCCAACACCGCCATCTCGCCACGACCGAGCGATACCACCGGATCTCCACTCCACCAGCGATACCACCCTGCGACCCAAAGAGTGACCAGCGCTCCGATCATGAAGCGATGATAGCCCTCAAACACCCGCGTCAGAAACAATCCGCCTGAGTCCTGTCCGCCGAACGTATTGAAGACCGCAGGAATGACCGCTCCGATAAGCACCAGTCCGCCGCCGACCCATACTCCCAGCGCCAGCCATTCAAGCGTAAGACAACAGACCATCCCCCAACGGGACGTACGCCCCACAGCGCTACCGTTCCACCGAACCGGCCTCGAATACCACGCGGCCACCCACGATCGTCGTCGTCACCCGGCCCTTCACCTTCCATCCGGCAAACGGGGTATTTCGGCTCTTTGAGCGAAACTTAGCCGGATCGACCTCCCACTGTTCCTGCTGATCGACGATCGCCAGATCAGCATCGGCCCCGACCGCCAACGTGCCTTTGGGCAATCCAAACGCCTTCGCCGGAGCCGTACTCAACTTATCGACTGCCGACTCCAACGACAAGACCCCCTCATCGACCAGCGCAAAGGTCAACGGCAGCGCCGTCTCCAGCCCGACGATACCGAACGGCGCTTCGGTAAATCCCAGTTGCTTTTCCTGAGAAGCATGCGGGGCATGATCCGTGGCGATGACGTCAATCGTGCCGTCGCGAAGACCCTGCTTGATCGCCTGCACATCCTTCCACGTCCGAAGCGGAGGATTCATTTTGGCAGAGGTATTATAGCCTCGGACCACTTCTTCTGTGATAGTAAAATGATGGGGGCAGGCCTCGGCTGTGACTTTGAGCCCGCGTGACTTGGCCTCCCGCACCATCCGGACCGATCCCTCTGTGCTGATATGCGCCAGGTGCAACCGAGCCCCGGTCAGTTCCGCCAAGGCGACATTACGCGCTACCATCACATCTTCCGCCGCCGCCGGCATCCCAGGGAGTCCCAACTCGGTCGAGATGGTCCCTTCGTTCATACAGCCCCCCTCGGCGAGATGCAAATCTTCGCAATGATCGACCACCGGCACGTCGAAGGCCAAGGCATACTCCATCGCTCGGCGCATGACCAGGCTGTTCATCACCGGCTTTCCGTCATCCGAAATCGCGACACAGCCGGCACGGTGTAAGTCCCCAATCTCCGCCAACTCCTTCCCCTCCGAACCTTTTGTAATCGCGCCGATCGGAAAGACGTTCGCCAGCCCGGCCGCCCGCGCACGGTCGAACATAAATTCCGTAACCGCTTGGTTGTCATTGACGGGATTCGTATTGGGCATACAACAGACCGAAGTGAAACCGCCGGCCACCGCTGCTGCCGCTCCGCTCTGGATCGATTCTTTGTATTCGAAGCCCGGCTCCCGGAAATGGACGTGGAGATCGACAAAGCCGGGAAGGACCAATCGGCCCGTGGCATCGATCTTCATAGCCCCGGCGGGGGCTTTGAGGTGCGGCCCTATCGCGACGATTCGGCCCGCATCGATCAGCACGTCGGCCGCACCATTGAACTGTCCCGGATCGATCACCTGCCCGCCCGTAATCAGAATCGCCACGCTGCACTCCTCTTTAGCAATGACAGAACCTGCCTGATGCTCGGACAATCAGACTCACTCCATGGTGACGCCTTGACAGTCCCCGCAGGATGGTCAAAAAGGCCGTGCAGCAAGGCCGCAGCGAGCGAAGAGGCGAGGCGTACACTTCGGTACGTTGAGCCTCTGAGCGATGCGAGAACGAAGCTGGCGGACTTTTTCACCATCCTGCTTAGTTTGCTCCCGATAAGAGATACAGAATGCCCATGCGAACGGCCACGCCGTTCGCAACCTGCTCCAAAATCACCGACGACAAACTATCGGCCACCTCCGGAGCGATCTCGACCCCGCGATTGATCGGACCCGGATGCATCACAATCGCCCCAGGCTCGGCCGAGTCGACCCTCTCGGTCGTCAACCCATACAGCCGCGCATATTCGCGGATGGTCGGAAACAGCGCAATTCCCTGCCGTTCGAGCTGTAAGCGCAGCATCATGATGACCTGCACTCCGCGCAACGCCTCGTCGAGATTGTAGAAGACGCGCGCGCCCAGCTTCTCCACTCCAGAGGGCATCATCGTCGGCGGCCCTACCAGCCGAACCTCTGCGCCCAACTTCACGAGCGCGTGAATGTTCGAACGCGCCACACGGCTATGCGCTATATCTCCGACGATCGCCACCCGTAGCCCCTCGAACGACAATCCCCGCTCGCGAATCGTATACAGATCCAAGAGGCCTTGCGTCGGATGCTCATGCCATCCGTCTCCTGCGTTGATCACGGAAGACTTCACTCCGCGGGCCAGAGCCTCGGCTGCACCGGCCGAGGGGTGGCGCAGGACGATAATATCCGCCTGCATCGCCTCGATATTGCGCGCGGTATCGAGCAACGTTTCCCCCTTGACCACGCTGCTCGACGACGGCGAGAAGTTGATCACATCCGCGCTCAGCCGTTTCGCCGCCAACTCGAACGAAGTGCGCGTCCTGGTGCTGGGCTCAAAGAACAGGTTCACCACGGTACGTCCCCGGAGCGCCGGAACCTTTTTGATTTCCCGGCCGGTCACTTCCTTGAACGAATCGGCCGTTTCCAAGATCAACCGGAGCTCTTCCACCGACAGAGGGGCTAGGCTCAACAGGTCCTTGCGTTTGAGACTCATCGTTCCCTCCACCTCCTCAGGCCTTCAAGATCACCACTCGTTCGTCTTCACCTTCTTCTTCCAACAGCACATGGATTTTTTCTTCTCGTGACGTCGGAATATTTTTCCCGATATACGTCGCCTTGATCGGCAACTGACGATGGCCTCGATCGACCAGGACGGCAAGTTGAATTTCTGCCGGCCGCCCCAGGTCGATCAATCCATCCATCGCCGCACGAATGGTTCGGCCCGTAAAGAGCACGTCGTCGACCAACACAATAATCTTGTCGGAAATATCGAACGGGACCGTAGTCTTACGGAGAATCGGCTGTTCCTTTCGCAAAGAGAGGTCGTCCCGATAGAGAGTAATGTCCAATTCGCCGACCGGCGCCTGCGCCGACTCAATCTCTTGGATCCGCCTCACCAGCCGATGGGCCAAATGCACCCCTCCGGTTCGAATCCCCATCAGCGCCAGATTCTGTACGCCTTTATTCCGTTCGAGAATTTCATGAGCAATGCGGGTAACCGCTCGCGCGATGTCCCCAGCATCCATCACCAGCCGCTCGCCTTGTCGATCAGCACTCGGCATCATCATCTCATTCTTACCGTAGGACATCCGTGGGTTTCATGTTTTACAATTCACGTTTTACGTCTCACTTTTTACTTTTCACGTCTTCTAGCAGGCATAAAAAAACCCTCCCATCGAAATTCGACGAGAAGGTTGAGATTTGCCGATCGACACAAACCGGATTGAGGCCCATGCACACTCCTTGCTCACCTCGCAGGATGAGCGTTAAAGGCAGCCTGATCTTACTGACGCACCTGTCCCCTGTCAAGCTTCGTGATTTGAGATCATCACCTCCTCCTAACATACTGGCGGATCCGCCAGGTGACATCCCTGATGCTGGTCCTGTATGACGCGTGCCGCAAGATAGTACTAAAACCGAACTGTTAGGAACGAGGAGATCGCAGATGACGTGGAACCACACCTACGCAGCGGCTCGCGCCATCGCGCTCTCGCTGTGCTTGCTCACAACGGCCCCGCTTTCCGGCGCCGACATCAGCTATGTGTACGACAATGCGGGCCGCCTGCTCGCCGTCATCGACCCGGCTAGCGACACCGCGATCTATGCGTACGATGCCGTGGGCAATCTGACCGGCATCACGCGGCAACTCTCCTCGACGAAGGCGATCTTGCAGTTCACGCCGTCGAAGGGGCCGGTCGGCACCACCGTGACGATCTACGGCACAGGGTTTAGCGCCACGCCCGCCTCGAACACGGTGAAGTTCAATGGGACAACCACGACGGTGCTCACGGCGTCAACGACGATGCTTACGGCCAATGTCCCAGCCGGTGCCACCACGGGCACGATCAGTGTCACCGTGGCGGGCGTCACGGCCACGAGCACCGCGTCATTCACGGTCGGCACCGGCTCAGCGCCCACCCTCTCCGGCTTTAGTCCCGCCGTGGCCGGCTATGGCGAGACCGTCACGCTCACCGGCACCAACTACGACACCACGCTCATTAACAACCGCGTGGCGTTCACCGCGGCGATCGGTGCCGTGGCCACGGCGACCGCGACATCGCTCACCGTGCCGGTGCCAGGGAGCGCCCAAACGGGCCCGATTACCGTCTCCACGACACAGGGCCAGGCCACGAGTGCGCAGGAACTCTTCGTCGCGCCGCCCGGGATCGTCGCGGCCGATATCCAATACACCGGCCGCATTACGGTGAATGGTCCGACCGTCGCGGCTTCGATCACCACGGCGAACAAGAACGGTCTCATGGTGTTTGACGGCACGGCGGGGCAGCGGCTCGACATCGGCTTTAGCAGCGTGACCATCACGCAATTCCATGTGTCCGTGTATCGGCCCGACGGCGTCGCTCTCACGCCCGCACTCTCCCAGAACACCAGCGGCGAGGGGCTCGAACTGCCCGTCCTCCCCATGACGGGAACCTATACCATCTTCCTCGACCCGGTCCTCACCTATACCGGGACGGTCACGGTTACGCTGTCCCCCGAACTCACCGGCACCCTCACCCCCGGGGGAGCCGGCGTGCCGCTGACGATTGCCCGTGTCGGACAAAATGCGCGCTATACCTTCACGGGGACGGTGGGGCAAACCGTGAGCCTCGGTCTGACGAGCGTCACGATCCCCTCTTCGAACGTGTCGATCCTCAAGCCAGACGGCTCGACGCTGGTCTCTCAACCCGGCGTCGGCACGAGCGGTGGAGCCCTCGATACACAAGTCCTGTCGGTGAGCGGCACCTATGCGGTCTTTGTGGATCCCCTCTATGCCTACACCGGGAACATGACGCTCAGGCTGTACAACACGCCGGATCTCAGCGGCCCGATCACGATCGATGGCGCGCCGGTGACCGCGACGCTTACCGTGCCCGGCCAGCAGGCGCGCTATACGTTTACCGGCACATCGGGCCAGCAAGTAAACCTCGGCCTGAGCGCCGTGACGCTCACCCAAGTGACCGTCTCGCTCCTCAAGCCGGATAGCGCCGTCTGGGCCGTTGCCACGGTCGGCACGACGGGCGGCAGTCTCGATCCCATGCCCCTGCCGGTGACGGGCACCTACACGCTGCTCGTCAATCCGAGCGGCCTCTATACGGGGAACATCACGCTGACCCTCTCGACCGAACTGACCGGCACGCTCACTATCAATGCCGCCCCGGTCTCGATCAATCTGAGCCGCCCCGGGAGAAATATGCGCGAGACCTTTGCCGGCACGTCCGGGCAGCAAACGACCGTGCGCATCACGAGCAACACCATCCCCGGATGCCCGACGGTGCAGGAGTTCAAGCCGGATGGCAGTCAACTCACCTCCGGAGCCATCTGCGGCGCGACGCTGAATCTGCCGACACAAACGTTGCCGACCACCGGCACCTATACCATCTTCATCAACCCCAGCGGGGCTAACGCCGGCACACTGTCGATACGGGTGACGAGCCCCTAGCCGAGGCCCTTAACATGAGGTACGCATCATGATGCAGCAGTGGAGAACACTCGGGATCGTGCTGGTGTGGAGCGGTCTGGTCATGCTGGCCGACGCGTCGGCGCAGTCCTTTACCCCTGTCACGGGGGCGACGATCAATAACATCCCGATCCCTCCCGGTCAGATCACGCTGGCCGGCGGGAGTAACGCCCTCTATATTTTCAACTGGTACGCCCCCTTCACCCCCGGCACGCACCCAACTGGCGCCGTCGACGCGATCGCGTGGTTTCCCCTCAACAACCAGGATAATACAATCAACACGCCTCCACCCGGCTGGTCTTTTGCCTGCGGCAGTCATTGGGAACAACTCTACCAGGGGCAATATGGCAGCGACCCCATGGGAGACTTCGTCATATACAATTTTCAAAATCAGATCCTGTTTCAGACGACGTGGGGAACAAGTGGCGGGTTGTATTGGTACCCCACAATCTGTGAAATCTGGCATCAAACAGGGGGTGCGAATGCCCCCGTCTTTCCACCGCCTCCGCCGGTCAAGTTCAAGCATCCCGGCGATGGCTATAGTTGTGCGGGCGAACCTTGCGATACCCGGACCGGGCTCTATTATCAGCAGGACACCGACATCACGGTATCCGATGTGCTGCCCATCACGCTCACGCGCACCTATCGCACAGAGGACACAGCCTCCCGCGTCTTCGGTATTGGGGCGAGTCATCCGTACGATCAGTACATGCTCCGCGACGACCTCTGCACGGAAGCACGGGTCATCTTGCCGGATGGGGCCTACATTCACTTCACCCGCACGAGCGGCACCAACTGTCTCGACTCCACACTGCTACACACCACCACGCAGACGGCCTTCTATGCAGCCACGCTCGCCTGGGACCCGGCCCTGCTGCGCTATCGGCTCAAATTCAAAGACGGCACCGAATGGCGCTTCAGCGAGTATGGGTCCCTCGTGGCCATGTTCGATCGCAACGGCAACACCCTCACCCTCACCCGGGCGGCGGGTGGCGGCCTCGCCGGGAATCTCACGAAGATCACGACGCCGAACGGGCGGTATCTGACCTTCACCTATGACACGAGTAACCGCATCACGCAGGTGGCCGACATCCTAGACCGGACGATCACCTATACCTATGACGCCAGCGGACGCCTGTGGAAAGTGACGAACCCGCTCACCGGGGTGGCGGAATACACCTACGATGCGTCGCACCGATTGCTCACGATGAAGGAGCCGAATGGCAACACCCACGTCACGAACACCTACGATGCCAATGGCCGCGTGGCCACGCAGACCCAGGCGGACAGCACCACCTATCAGTTTGCCTATACGTTAGACGGCAGCGGCAACGTCACGCAGACCGACGTGACTGATCCCAGAGGCTACATCAAACGCTTCACCTTCAACAGCGCCGGGCTCACCACGACCATCACCGATGCCGTTGGCGATGCTCTCGCCCAGACCACGACCTATGAATGGCAAGCGACCACGAATCTCTTGCTGAGCGTGACCGACGCGCTCAATCGGAAGACGGCCTATACGTATGATGCCAAAGGCAACACGCTCACCGTGACCAAACTCGCCACGACGCCCCAAGCCGTGACGACCACCATGACGTACGAGCCGCTCTACAACCAAGTCGCCACCGTCACTGATCCACTGAACCATACGACGACGTTCGGCTACGATGCCAAGGGCAATCTTACGACGATCACCAATGCGCTGAACAAGATCACCACGATCACCGTCAATCCCCAAGGCCAGCCGCTCACGATTAAAGACCCGCTGAACAACATCACGACCTTCACCTATGAGGTCGGCGATCTGGTCAAGGTCAAAGATCCACTCAATCGGGAGACGCAGCGGATTCTGGATGCGGCGGGGCGGTTGCGGAATATCACGAATCCACTGGGACAGAAAACGTTGTATACGCCAGATGCCCTCGATCGCATTACCCAACTGACCGATGCGATCAACGGGAATACTGGGTTCACCTACGATGCCAACAGCAATCTGCTCACGGTGACCGATGCGAAAAGTCAGCAGACGGTCTACACCTACAGCAACATGAATCGGACGAGTACGAGAAAAGATCCACTCCTCAATACCGAGACCTACACGTACGATAACAACGGCAACATCGCCACGGTCACGGATCGTAAGAGCCAGGTGACGACCAACACGTACGATCCGTTGAACCGAAGCACGATTACTACCTATCACGACAACACCTCGACCAACTATACTTATGATGCGGGCAATCGCATCACGCAGGTGCAGGAAAAGGATGCGGGTGGGACGGTCACCGCCACGATTACCCGAACGTATGATGGGCTGGATCGGCTGACCCAGGAAGTCACCGCGCAAGGCACCGTGAACTACACGTATGACAATGCCTCCCGGCGCGCCACGATGACCGTGGTGGGTCAGACCCAAGTCACCTTTACGTATGACAATGCCAATCGCTTGACCCAAGTGCAGCAGGGGACGAGCACCGTCACGCTCGCCTATGATAATGCCGATCGACGCACGAGTCTCACGCTGCCGAACACCAACAGCATCACGTACGCCTACAATGCCGCCTCCGAACTCACGAGCCTGACGTATAAGAAAGGCGCGACGACGCTGGGGACGCTGCTCTATACCTATGATGCGGCGGGGAATCGGATTAAAACCGGCGGCACGTTTGCGCGATCGAACTTGCCCCCGGCGCTCACCACGGTGAGCTACAATGCCAACAATCAGCAGACGACCTTTGGCACGAACACTGAGACGTACGATCTCAATGGGAATTTGGCCACGGTGACCGATGCCGGCGTGACGACCACGTATACCTGGAACGTCCGCAATCAACTGACCGGGATCAGCAACACCGGCTTCTCGGCGAGCTTTACCTATGATTCCTTCGGGCGCAGAACGGGCAAGACTGTTCAGGGAACCACGACCAATTTTGTGTACGATGGGCTCAATCCGGTGCAGGAGAAGAACGGAAGCACGGTCACGGCGAACCTGCTGACCGGCCTCGGCATCGATGAATTCTTCACCAGAACTGATGGAGTCGGCATTCGCGCTCTGCTACCTGATGCCCTTGGCTCAACCGTTGCACTGGGCGACAGCACCGGCACACTCCAAACCCAGTACACCTATGAACCATTCGGGTATGTGACGCAGACCGGGCAGGCAAATACGAATAGCTACAAGTACACCGGACGGGAAGATGATGGCTCGGGACTGTATTACTATCGAGCACGGTACTATCATCCCCGCTTGCAACGGTTCATCAGCGAGGATCCGATGGGGTTCAGTAGCGGAGACCTAAATCTCTACGGCTACGCTAGAGAAAACCCATTGTATTACACGGACCCCTCTGGAAACTGTCCATGGTGTATCGCGCTCGTTATTGGCGGAGCGTCAGGAGCAGGATTTGATCTTCTTTACCAGCTCCTGATGAACGGCGGAAATTATCAATGTATAGACTGGCCAAGCGTTGGCTATTCGGCTTTCTCAGGCGCGGCCCTATCAACTCTTGGACCAACAGGAGCTTTTCTTGGGCGAGGTGGCCCAATGGCGATACCATACGGATACAGCTCGACTCCTGGGCTCCTTAATAGAACTGCTATAAGGTTCGGATGGAGTGGCCCAGTGGGTATGGGAAATATGGATGTGTTGAGCCTGCGAATTGGCAAAGCCCATTTCGACTTTGATTGGTTATTGGGAGGCATTCGTTCTGGCGCTGATCCTATTCGCGATGGCGGATTGGCGGGTTTGATTGGAACTTACATCAATTCTGGAAATGGAGGTTCTTGTGGGTGTGCCAAATGACGATGAGGAGATGAGCCCTGAGCAGCTTCGTAAGGTCTTGGCCAGTTGCCTTCAAGAAAAACAAACCACAGGGATTCGTTTCATCGAAACTACCAATCCGGAAGAAGATCCTTACTCAAGGTACACCGTCGCCTATGAAGCTGTACTTGAACCGAACACTTTGGACAAGGCACGCATCGAAATTTGGTTGACAACAGAAGGGGCGATTGCGATCGGATTAGAAACAAAGAATCGGATCGCAGATCGTTTAGGCATAAAAGGTGGCCAGTACAAGATTTTCGCTGCAGGACACGAGCCTACTGACGTTACTAAATGTGGATTGTTGGCATTGCTCAATGTAGTTGCAGAAGGGAAGATAGCAATCTCTGCTACGTGCTTGCCACTTCTTGGTCTTGTAAAAACTAAAGCCGTGTTGCTTCACGACACCGATACATTCCTTGCGGCTAACGGATATAATGCTAGATGGTGGCTAACAGCCGTTGGCGATTTTGAATCGGACGCCTCCTCTACTGTCCTCCGGTTCACACCCTGGTAATCTATACTTGCCTCTCTCCATACAACGGCAGCAACACCTCGTAAAGTGAGCTGGCACGGGTTTGACGGACATCTCAAACGGTCACGGCCACCATCACGCGGACCTATGATGGACTCGATCGGCTGACCCAGGAAGTCACCACGCAAGGCACCGTGAACTACACGTATGACAATGCCTCCCGGCGCGCCACGATGACCGTGGTGGGACAGACCTCAGTCACCTTTACCTTTGACAATGCCAATCGCTTGACGCAAGTGCAGCAAGGCACGAGCACGGTCACGATTGGGTACGATAATGCCGATCGTCGCACGAGTCTCACCCTCCCCAACACCAACAGTGTCACCTATGCCTACAATGCCGCGTCGGAACTCACGAGCCTGACGTATAAGAAAGGCGCGACGACGCTGGGGACGCTGCTCTATACCTACGATGCGGCGGGGAATCGGATTAAGACGGGTGGAACGTTCGCCCGGAGTGGGTTGCCCCCGGCGCTCACGACCACGAGCTACAACGCCAATAATCAGCAGACGACGTTCGGCACCAACACCGAGACCTATGATCTCAACGGGAATCTGGCCACGGTCACCGATGCGGGAGTCACGACGACCTATACATGGAATGCTAGAAACCAACTCACCGGGATCAGTAACTCCGGCTTCACCGCGAGCTTTACCTATGATTCCTTCGGGCGCAGAACGGGCAAGACCGTGCAAGGCACGACGACCAATTTTGTCTACGATGGGGTCAATCCGGTACAAGAGAAGAATGGGGGAACTGTTACCGCGAATCTCTTGACCGGGTTAGGAATTGATGAATTCTTCACGAGAACGGATGGGGTTGGCGTGCGTTCCCTCTTGCCGGATGCCTTAGGCTCGACCGTTGCATTGGGGGATGGAACTGGTACACTTCAGACCCAGTACACCTATGAACCCTTTGGCTACACGACCCAAACCGGATCGGCGAGTACCAGTAGCTACAAGTTCACCGGGCGGGAGGATGATGGCTCAGGGCTGTACTACTATCGGGCGCGGTACTATCATCCGAGGTTGCAGCGGTTTATTGCGGAGGATCCGATGGGATTCGCAGGTGGCGATATGAATGTATATGCCTATGGCAGCGACAATCCGATAATGTACGGCGATCCTTACGGCTTGTTTAGTGTAGGAGATTTGCCGTTGCTTCCTCCAAGTGTAGTCAATTTCTCTGCTGGATTAGGGGATGCGCTTCTCTTGGGATTTGGAGACGATCTTCGCGGCTTCTTAGAGATCAATGTGGGAATTGATCAATGTGACGATGCTTATCGATATGGAAGTTGGGCATCATTCGGTTTTGGTGGAGCCAGATTAACATATGCTGGTATCGCAAAAGGATACTCGTTGGCAGCGTCATCTGGTGCATCAGCAAGTACCTTTAGGGCACAGCTGAAAGATGTTTTTCGGCTGGGTCTGGGGAAAAGCTGGAGAATGCCAAATCTTACAGACCTGGCTGACGACGTAATTCGGAGGAAGGCTGGAAAGACGAACTGGAAGGTTAATGCATACGGTGCGGGTGTGGCAATTGCCGGTGCAGTGAATGGGAGCGGGTGCGGCTGTCCCTAGGATTGCAATATAAAAGTATGTTGCAAAGCTAACATGGAAACATATCCAACCATTGATGAGAAAAGCGGCCGAGTGTTGGATTTCGAGATTGACAACATTTATGTCAACAATTCAAACGTCGCTCGCATTCTATCTAAGGTGGATGGTGTTGCTGAAGTGCGAGTACGAAAACTCTTCAGTAGATGGGAGGAGATCCATATTTGGTTCAAGTACATGAATCACGACTGTATCGTATGGGAGCCATTCGGGGACAATAGCAGATACTGGATTGGGGCTAAGGCTCTCAAGGAAGCTACCCTTGACATGAGCAAGATTGAGAACGCATTCAAGCGATACCGTCCACCACTCATTCGAAAAGTCCTAGGCGACATTCTGTCGTTTCGAATATTCTCCCACCTATTCGGGAAAGCTTGACCCCAAACTATATATCGTTTTACCTACGACAACGCGAATCGTTTGACCCAAGTGCAGCAGGGGACGAGCACGGTCACGATTGGGTATGACAACGCGGATCGCAGAACCTCGCTCACCCTCCCCAATACGAACAGTGTCACCTACGCCTACAATGCGGCGTCGGAACTCACGAGCCTGACGTATAAGAAAGGCGCGACGACCCTGGGCACGCTGCTCTACACCTACGATGCGGCGGGGAATCGGATCAAGACCGGTGGAACGTTCGCCCGGAGTGGGTTGCCCCCGGCGCTCGCGACCGTGAGCTACAACGCCAATAACCAGCAGACCATCTTCGGCACGAACACTGAGACATACGATCTGAACGGCAACTTGGGAACCGTCACCGATGCCGGGGTGACGACCACGTATTCGTGGAACGTAAGGAACCAATTGACGGGAATCAGCAACACCGGATTCAGTGCATCCTTTACCTATGATTCTTTTGGTCGCCGAACGGGCAAGACTGTTCAGGGCACGACGACCAACTTTGTATATGACGGGTTGAATCCTGTACAAGAAAAGAACGGCGCCACGGTGACGGCGAATCTGCTGACCGGCCTCGGCATTGATGAATTCTTCACGAGAACTGATGGAGTCGGCGTGCGCAGTCTCCTCCCCGATGCCCTGAGCTCAACGATTGCATTAGGAGACAACACCGGCACATTGCAGACCCAATACACGTATGAGCCGTTTGGATATGTGACACAGACTGGACAAGCGAATACCAGCAGCTACAAATACACAGGACGAGAAGATGATGGGTCGGGAATGTATTACGATCGAGCGCGGTACTACCACCCACGCATGCAGCGGTTTATTGCGGAAGATCCGATTGGGTTTAGAGGTGGTGATATGAACTTGTATGGGTATGTGCGAAACAGTCCGATTATGCTAACTGACTCAGACGGGCTAACTGCGGAAACGAATGCGAAGTTTTTTGGCGACTGGCTATTTGGGGGTGGGACTGACTATCGTGTCTATGGGTCCAGCTCCGTAGAAACAGATGAAATGCGAAGGTCAATCGCAGCAGCAATAATGCGAAACGAGTTTAGACAGCAGGGATGTCGAGGTTTGAGTGGTCTCCGCTATAACTCTTTCCAAGCATACTGGGACACTTTGGGCAACCCCTTTACCGCTGATCCATTTAGCACAGCGGCCCAGGTTGGAGGATTTGCGGGGGCATCCGTCGTCAACAACGGTAACGGAACAGTGACCTTCAACATAAAGAACGTGGCAGGGGCACACTCTTTCTTCTATCACGGTGTTCCTGATGTGCCGTGGAATAACGGGCCGATGAGAAACATTACACAGGTGTTTTCTTGGACAGAACCACTGCCATGCACGTGTACGGGAAATCAATAATGGTTAGGTTGTACAGATTGCAACTGGCCTTTGCCCTGCTGATACTGGCGATTCTCAATGCAGGGTGTTTGTATCCTAATGACAGAGATGAGTTGATAGGGACTTATGTGGCTGAGTATACGTTTGGCACTGATACGCTGGAGCTGAAATCAGACGGAACCTATACGCAGGAAATAACCTTGAAGGAGGAAAGAAAGGTACTACGTGGTGATGGAAGATGGACTTACGATCAAACCAGTCATTATATCCGTTTTGAAGACATCTACGTCCTTTCTGATGGTTATGGTAATAAAAATGATGACTACAAGAATCTTCCAAGGGGGTTAGCAAGCTATCCTCCCGAGCGGTATTTTTGGAGCCGTCGACTTCGACTAGGACCAGACGAGGGAACTCCATACAACAAGCAATGAGTACAGTATCCTGCAAACATTGACGCCTACTTTCGCTATTCCTCTTTGACTAAAACGCTACCTCCGAACTGACGACCTTGACGTATAAGAAAGGCGCGACCACCCTGGGCACGCTGCTCTATACCTATGATGCGGCGGGGAATCGGATCAAGACGGGTGGAACGTTCGCCCGGAGTGGGTTGCCGCCGGCGCTCGCGACCGTGAGCTATAACGCCAACAATCAACAGCTCATGTTCGGCACGAACACCGAGACGTACGATCTCAACGGGAATCTGGCCACGGTCACCGATGCGGGAGTCACGACGACCTATACATGGAATGCTAGAAACCAACTCACCGGGATCAGTAACTCCGGCTTCACCGCCAGCTTTACCTATGACTCCTTCGGAAGACGAACCGGGAAGACCGTGCAGGGCACGACGACCAATTTTGTGTATGATGGGCTCAATCCGGTACAGGAAAAGAACGGGGGAACGGTGACGGCTAACCTCCTGACTGGCCTCGGCATCGATGAATTCTTTACGAGAACCGATGGGGTTGGGGTTCGCAGTCTCCTGCCCGATGCGCTTGGCTCAACCGTTGCCTTAGGGGACAGTGCTGGGACACTTCAGACTCAGTACACCTACGAGCCTTTTGGCTATGCGACACAGACGGGATCAGCCAGTACCAGCAGCTACAAGTACACGGGACGCGAAGATGATGGCTCGGGGATGTACTATTATCGGGCGCGGTACTACCATCCAAGGCTGCAGCGATTCATCGCGGAGGATCCTCTTGAGTTTAAAGGTGGCAGTATTAACATCTATACCTATGTTCATAACAAACCATTGCGGCTCACCGATCCGTTAGGATTAGCGGTCGGAGATTGGTGGGATATTCTAGCGAACTATTATCGAGCACGCCAGATAGCTGATGAGGAGCTGAGGAAACATCAGGGGCACAATGACTGCGATGATGCAATCCGCCACGCCGTGTGGAGCAAACGCATGACTGAAGAACTTGGGTATGGGTATTCTTGGGGTTTTGGAACAGGACATGAACTTCAGGACCTCTTACAGGGTCAAACCGTTTCAAGAAACGAGAATGGATTTGCATAACAATTCTGTGGGACGCAATGCAGCCGGTGGAACTATCGACCCAGCTAATCTGCAAGCTAGTCCAGGCTCGAGTTTTAGCTATCCATACCCCGTTCAGCCTAAGACCAATGGCTGTAGGTGTGACCCGTGACCAGATAGATCAACGCGAGACTGGCTCGTCAATTAGAGAGGGTTGTGATGACACATTGGAAGGCGGCGATCCTCGGAGTAGTTTGCGTTCTATTGGTATCCATTTATTTCACATCGACTGTTTTTGGCTACGTTGGCGAAGTAGTTATTGTGAATGCCGCCACAGAACCGATAAAAAATGGCGAACTGGAAGTTTGCGGTCAAAAATTCCTGTTTGGAGAGCTCAGACAAGGGAAGAGCAGGGCCATCCAATACAAAGTAAAATCAGACTCACATTTTGAACTCAGGGTGGAGTTTTTCTCGGGGAAACAATTTTCAAAGGGGCTAGGATATGTCACGAGTGGAAGAGATTTTAAGCACGTCCTAACTGTAAAAGATGATGAAGCATCCATAGAGCTACAATAGTTGAGATGGGAAAAGATTAAGGAAAGTGTCCCGTCCGCCTGTCCGATAGTTGGTTTCTGTTCGACTCGCCGATTCATTTCCCCCTAACCGAGCCGATTTTCTCTCGCTGCCCGTCACTATTTCATCTTCGGCTCCTGATTTCTTTTGCTTTCCGCCTAATTCTTGGCGAGCAGTTTTCTATTTTGTTCAATCGTCGATACACCTGCCGGACACGCATTCCGCGCTGCTAGGGGCCCCTTACCCGTTCGACTGAGCTCAGTCCTCACCACTAGCCCGGTTTCGCCGTGAAGATATCGAGCCCCCCACACCTCCGCCGGTGTCCGCCCCTGCAAATGATCATGCGGGCGCTCGTGGTTGTACCAAGTGCGAATCTCTTGCAATGTTCGAGTGAAATGTTTGCAGCCTGCCAGCGGTTCAGTCGCCAGTTCCCGCTTCATCGTGCCAATGAACCGCTCCACGCGCCCGTTCTGCCACGGGCACCCCGGCTCGATGCACTGGTGCCGAATGCTCAACATCCACAGGCCCAGCCTGAACAGACGGGAGACCAGTACGGCTTCATTGTCTGTCCGCAGAAACTGTGGTCGGCCAGATTGCTTCACCGCCTGCACCAGTTCCGGAGTAACGTCCACGACGATTTGTCCGACAGCCGCTGCAACCGCAAACAGGCGCGGCTCCCATGATCCAGAATTGCCAGCGCCAGGTGCGGCTGGCCCTGTTGATCCGTCTTCATGAATAGATCGCACCCCCACACCCGATTGCGCGGGATCGGTCTAGGGATTCTGTGCTTCAGCTTCCGTCGAACCTTATCTATCAGATACTGGTGTCTTCGACACATGTCCGCGACATACGTCTTGCTCACCGTCATCTGTCTGCGCCCTGCCCACTGCCGATTAAAATGGTGCGCAATCGTCCGACAGCCTGCGTCCGGCATGAAGGCTTTCAAGCGGATGACTTCATTCTTCACCCATTTCGGTTTCGGTTGGGCAAAGACTCGACGGAGTGATGAGGACAGACGACCGATATGATGCCGCCGCGATCGTGCACGCCAATGCAGCCATGACAGGCACCATCGCCAGATTTGCAGTCCCATCACAAACAGCTGCGCCAGCCATCGTGTCATGGGGTGTCTTTCTTCATGGTGTGGGGATTGGGGTGATACGGGATCAGCGGTGCGTGAGGAGGTGAGCGAACTGGACAGCGGAGATGACCGGCACGCCGCTGTAGTGCGAGGCCTCGAAGTCCTTGTCACCGGTGACGAAGTATTGCGGTGGGGGTTCTGTCGTCAGCAGATCAAGAAACACACGATCTCAAGCATCACGAATGGGGGCGATACTGGGGACGGGAATGACCAGGTCAGCTTGGACTCGAAGATCGGCCAGAAATCTCGCCGGCGTGATCGTCGTGTGGATGAAGTATCGCTGGACCGCCGGGCGGTGGAGTACGTGCTCCAGTTCAGCCAAGGTGGCCTCGCTCATCACGGCCACCACCTGTCCCACTCGGACGGCGTTGAGGATCTGTGCGGGTGGGCTGGTCATGGACATCAGCCCGGACACGAGGATGTTGGTATCAAGGACGACGCGCACGTGGCGTTCGCACTGCCGCGACCTCTGCGGCAATTTGCTCAGGGGTGAGGGGGCCAAGCTCCTGGGCGGCGCGACGCAGCTTCCGAATCATATGCCCCAGTCGCTGACGACTGGCCTTGCGTTCCGGCGACTCCAAAATCACCATGTGCGCTCCACGTCGGATGGAGACCGGCTTGCCCCATCCCTTCACCCAGGCCGAAGGGATGACTACTCCGTCTTTAGTGTATTTCACCGCTTTCATCGTGTTGGCCCCTCCTTCCTTCCCCGACGGACGGAGTATAGCATAGCGTGGTGACTGCTTACAGCTACCACAGCAAGGGCAATGTGCTGACCGTGACGGACGCGAAATCCCAGCAAACCATCTATACCTATTCCAATATGAATCGCACCGCCACACGCAAGGATCCGTTGGTCTGCGCCGTTTTGAGCTCACGACTTATCGGGTACGCTTGCATAGGGTTGCGGAAGAACTATTCTTTCGGTTTCAGCTCTTCCAGTGCGAATTGCTTTGGCAAGAGGACGGGCACGACGATACCGATGGGATCACCACGCTTGATGGTCGTCGGCTTTGTGAGTTGCAACAGAAAGTTGGCGGTGAAGGCGTCATAGTCCGGAAGCCAGTCGTACATATTCGGCGTGCGTTTATACTCTTGGGTCTTCATCCCCTCCCACACGAAAAACGTCCGATCGGGATAGTGATAGAAATGGTTCGGCACGTCCTTCATCATCAACCCTACCTGCTTGGGATAGTAGAACCGAATGCCGCAGCAAAGCTTGGGGTACCCGCTGTTTAAGATCACATCGACATAGGCGCCTGAAAACGACTTGTAGCCAAGAATCCGCTCTTCCGGCAAAATCGGTGGCGCTTGCCACTTGACCCCATCGGCCGTTCGTCGAATCTTACAGTCCGCTGGAGACCGAATGAGCCAGCCGTACTGGCCCACTGTTCGCACCGGGCCACAGTCGTCGGGGATCACTTTGTATCCCTCGACCGCCACCGTCCGTTGCTCATTCAGTGACATCCCTGACAACAACGGCCGGTGCGGTGTGAAGTCGAGCTTCAACCGCTCCGGCGCGATGGCAGTCGAATACTCCTGTTCCCAATAGACGATTATCTTGTCGTCAGGTTCCTCGCCGGTCACCTGTTCCGGAGTCAGCTCGTTCATCTCGGCACCCGTAATCGATCTGACAGGTTACGAGAAAACCACTTTGACATGGTAGCGCTTTGAGGAACAGTATGTCTGGAACAAGGAGAGAATGCCTCCGCAGGATGCTCAACAAGGCTGTTCAGCACGGCCGCAGGCGAGTTGAAACCGGAGGCGTACCCTCTTGGGTACGTTGAGGATTTCGACGGGTCGAGAACGAAGCTGGCAGGTTTTTTCAGCATCCTGCTAAACCTTCTTGATGTAGAACAGCGTCAGACCTGCCTTCAGTCTTGCTTTGGGAAGGATGGTCCGATGCATCCGAAACGTGGGAAGCTGTTCGACTGGTTCTTCCCAACAGACGTGGAGTCCGTCGGAGGCGCCATACTGACCCAGCTGTGCCGGACCGGTTACAAACGCAATGCCTCCTCCATGAAGACTTCGGCTGATCCGCTTCATGCGTTCGGCCAGGCTCGCAGGTAGGTTTTCGCTGTCATAAGGCACCCAGTGGTAGATCACGTCATAGGAATGCGCGGCTTCTCGATCGTGCGTTTCTTCGTGCGAAGCGAATTGAACGTGCGAAAGCCAATCCCACCGCTGCAACTCGGCGCAGATGTTCCAGAGTCGTTGTGCCTGCTTTTGCGCAAAGGCAGGATGCCGTACCAGCACGGTATAGTCTCTTAGCCGATCGAAGGTGATGCAGGTCGCAACCACGGCATCGCCATTCTCAATGAGCACGCGCTGGGCTTGCGAAAGGACCGCGCCGATTTTTCGATCTTGCTCACCGATATCTTGTATGTAATCGGCCACGAACGGTTGCGCCGAGCATTCGCTGATTTCAGACTCGTCGTCCTGATAGAGCAACACCGCTCCGTAGGCGTCGGCAGGGGGAATGGATGGAACTCCCTGGACAAAGACCGACCGCCAGTCTACTGGACTTATGAGCACTGCCGCATCGGACTGCTCCAAACTCCCCTGTGGCAGCCTCACAGTCAACGTCGTTTCACGATCGCGATCCTTCAGGATGACGTGCGCTCCGGCGATCTTTGCGCTTCGATCGCACGGGGCGAACCGAAGCCTTTTGGGGCTCATGTAGGACAGCCCGGCGGAATCCGACGCCACCGTCACCTTGCGCAACACACCGCCTTGAAGGGTCAGGCATGCCCCTACGCGCTGATCGAAATATCGAGTCGGCGGCGTACCAGCCGGCAGCCAGGTGAGGCAATTAGACCGTTCAGGATTCATGAATAGCGTAAACGGGTCATTCCCATCGGGTGCCTGCGGCGTAAAGAAACTACTAAACAATCGGAACGCGGCTTCCGACGGATAGGTAGGAATGCCCCGATATCGCAAAGTCCGGGGGGTCGATGGTCCCTCGTTTTGATCGTCGTAGAGTCCACGAATCAATTCAAAGACCGCGGACCCGGTTCCCGGCAGTAGCGACTTAAACAGTTCGACGACCGGGAGAAAGTCGATCGAGGGCCAATGCATCATTCCCATACAAGACATGAAGCGGGCCCGTTCGAAGTTTCCGTCCTCTAGCACATAGAGGGCATCTTTCCGCTGGCGGATCGTCGCTTTTCCGGTCGGCTCGATCAGAAGATCTTCATCCCGATAGAAAAAACGGACTTCCTCGAGTGGAACCCGGAGCGCCTGAGCGGCCATCGTCCGCAAATCGTCGGCTGTGAGCTGTTGCCAGCCAGGTTTACCGGCGAGATTGAGGCTGGCGTCATTCACCAAACCGGCAGGCTTCAGCCCGACCCATTGCCCCCAATCCAGACATACCCGAGCGCGGAGAAGGTTCACTTCCCCTGAGGAATCGATCCCCCACTCACACTCATGCAGAGGGTTTCCTTCTGGGTCGGTCGCAAGAAACCGGCGACCGTCCGCACGATAGAAGACGAGATGCCCGGTGGCCTGGCGGACGACACGTCCACCCGCTCGTTCGAGATTCTGTGCGAAGGGAAGATTGGTTGGAAAGCGAAGATGACCGGAGGTTGTCAATGCGGCACGGAGTGGATCGGAGGGCATCTACTCGCGGACTTGCCCGCTCCCCAACACGATAAACTTGAAACAGGTCAATTCTTCCAGTCCCATCGGGCCTCGGGCATGGATGCGGGACGTGCTGATCCCGATTTCTGCTCCCAGCCCGAATTGATAGCCATCGTTCAACCTGGTCGAGGCATTCACCAGCACCGCGCCGGCATCAACCTCACGCAGAAACCGCATGGCTTTGGGATAATCGGATGTCACGATGGCTTCCGTATGGCGTGATCCATACTTGGCAATGTGCTCCATCGCCTCATCGATGTGCTTGACCACTTTCACGGCTATGGTGAGATCGAGGAATTCTTTTCCAAAGTCGTCGTCGCCCGCGGGTTTGGCCGACGATGACAGCTGACAAGTTTTCTGGCAGCCGCGAACCTCAACGTTGGCCGCCGTCAACTTCTCAATAAAAGGAGCAAGCCAATTACGCGCAATGGCCTGATGCACTAAGAGGGTCTCCATTGCGTTGCAGGTCGAGGGCCGCTGCACCTTCGCGTTGAAGCAGATCCGCTCCGCCATAGCTGGGTCGGCATCGGCATCGACATAGATGTGACAGATGCCGGCGTCGTGCCTGATGACGGGGATGGTGGCATGCTCGGTGATGACGCGCATGAGCGATTCGCCGCCGCGCGGGACAATCAGGTCGATGTAGCGATCTTGCTTTAGCAGAAGAGGAACCAGTTCACGGTCGGGCCGCGCGACAAAACTGATCGTCCCGGGCGGGACACCGGCTTTCTCTGCCGCCTCCGAGAGGACTGTCGCAATCGCTGTATTCGAATGGATCGCCTCGCTCCCTCCCCGCAGTACGCAGGCGTTCCCGGATTTCAAACAGAGTGCGGCGGAATCCGCTGTGACGTTCGGACGGGATTCATAAATAATACCAATGACGCCGATCGGAACCCGCACACGCCCCACCTGCATCCCGTTCGGTCTGGTCCACATCTTCGGCATGTCACCGAGTGGGTCAGGGAGCGCAGCCACTTCCCGCAGGCCTGCTGCCATTTCGACGATTCTCTTGTCCGTGAGGCGCAATCGATCTGCCATCGCCTTCTTCTCCGGCGCAGTGCCGAAGGCCGCCAGATCCAGTTCGTTCGCGGCCAGCAGGGCATCCTTCTGCTCTTCCAGTGCCTCTGCCATCGCAAGAAGGGCCCTGTCCTTCACTACAGCCGACAGCGTAGCCAGTCGGCCCGCGGCATGCTTGGCTCGCGTGACCAACTCGTTGACATACTCTGGAATCGGGATGGGCGCAACCGTTTCCATACCAGCCGATTGGACGGGTGCGACCGACGCTTCCACCTGGTGCTCTGGGTCAGACAGCATGCAATTCTTTCCTCATCATGATGTTGGCACAGGATACAGTGAGAGTTTCAATGCGGTCAAGGCAGCCAATTGTAGGATAGCCGGGCCGGCAGGCGACTGGCATCATTCACGATGGGTTCGTCGTCCCCCCACTATCGCTCGCCCATACTTATGGGGGAAGTCAGGGAGGGAAGCGCGAGACCGCTGGCCGGAATCGCGTCACAGCAGCGGACAACCTGGAACAAGTTACGGATTCGGAGTTGGTTGCTCCTGAGCCGGCTGGGCAAGTGGAGCGCTTTCGCCAGGAACGATCGACGATCCCGGAATCGATGGCGCCGCAGCACCGGGCAACGCCCCCCCCTGAGCCGGCTGGGCAATCAGAGCGCTTTCGCCAGGAGCGATCGACGATCCTGCAATCGATGGCACTGCAGCACCAGGCAAAGTCCCTTGCGGCACGATCGGAGCCGATGAGGGATTCGGGTGTTGGAACACCCAATCATAATAGGTGCGGCGTCCCTCGAAATGGCGGACTGCGAGGGGAAAGTTTTTCTGTAGAAATGGCTTTGCCCGGCTCTTGCTTCGGACCCCCATGATGCCGCCCGTCGGCGCTCTGAGATATTCCCATTCTCCATGCCCCATTGGATCAAGATAGACCTTGCGCAAGAAAGGTTTGGGCAATCGCGTAAGATCAGCCAATGTTTGTGGGTAGACCTCTCCAGGCATGACGCGACCGACCTTGACCGTCGCGGAATACAATGCCAGGGCATTCTGAATCTCAACCCCTTTGGCCAAAAGATCTGCCTCAAGCTCCCGCTGCACGACAGCTTTCCATTGTTTTGCGGCAGCGGTCGTGGCGATCCCGATAAGGACGATCACGAACATGAGCATGAGGTAGGTCACCCCTCGGTCATCGATGACGCGTTGCCGGTGGCTGATGAACATAGAGATGTTATGGCAGTAAGGGAGCTTCTTCGGAAAGCAATACCGTAAATTCTGCTCGTGACTGGCGGTCTTGCAACGTCACACTCTCTTGTGTGATCGCCTTCACCACGACGTGACCCTCCACTGTTTCTCCAGTTCTGACGACATGGAGATCGTCATTCTTCGTGAGCACAGCCATTTGACCCTTCTTCTTCCACCCATCCTCCATGCGCACAAAGCCGAGATAGTGGAATTGGGCCAATCCGGCTGTAACGTCCTGTTGAAGCAGCGGCTGCCCGGTCCCAGGATCGAACTCTGACTGGTTTATGCCGGTTACCCGCGAGTTATCAGGCTGAGGCGGTGCAAAGATATTGCGGGGCGGCGTGAAGGTCATCTCCCGTTGAGTCCGTGCGGCTGCGAGGAGATCGAGCTGCACGTGTAACCCATCGACTGTTGCACGCGTTCCCCGATGCCCGGAAGCAGGGCCACTCACATTCGTCAGCGGCACACGCACGGGCTCTTCCACGGTCAGCCATTCCCAGGCAAAAATCCCACCCCAGAGCAGGCCAAGCGCGGCCAACACCGCTATCTTCTTTTGATTCGTCGTCATCATATTTCGGTGCTACTGAACCGTAGCCTTACTTGGCTCACCTCGAAGGTACGTGGCGATCTTAATGTTGAACGTCACTGTCTGGTCCTGATGAGCGTCTGAGGGAACAAGTTCCAAGTCTTCGATGTATACCAGTTCCTCGGCCGTCTCCACGCCATAGAGAAACCGTCGAAGATCTTCGTAACGACCGGTCATCGTACCCTGAAGCACCCCCTTACTTGTGTTGGCCACCGGCGTGAGCTCAGTCTTGTAGGAAAGCGCGGGGAGGATCACACGATTGCGTTTCGCCTCCTCCGTAATGCCCAGCGCCAAGGGAGCAAAGTCCCTTTCAACCGGCAAGACCGACCAAACCTGTGCGAGATCCTTCTGGGCCTTCTGGGCGGCTTTATGATGCATGAATTCATGACGGGCTTGATTCAACTCCAACTCCAATTTCACCAAGCTCTGCTCGGCCCCATCAATCCCAACGGTGCGGACTACCCATAAGACTCCGGCCAGCAGCACCACCAAGGCCAGCCATGGGATCAAGATCCCATGAGGTTTTCGCAACTGCTGGAATATGAAATTCATCGTGCCGCTCTACACACCAGGTTGCCGATAGCGTAACGTCAAGTCAAACTCCACCAAGCCATTTGGCCCCACCCGATGCTGGCCCAGCACAGGATCGCGGAATACAGCGTGGTCTTGCAATGTGACTGTCAATGCCGTCACATCTTCGACCGTCACCGCTAACCCTGTCATGTGTACGACCGCGCTTCCTGTATCCAGGCGTATACTCTTAATCGACACATGCTGGGGAATTGCCGCTTCAAGAGCGGACAGAAACTGTGTCCAGGAAAAATGCCGCTTTGTAAGCAACTGATTCGCTAAACTGACTTCAACCGATAACTGCTGTGATGAAGGTCCGGAAAGATCAGTGCTTTCGTTTTGGGCTGCGGCAAGGAGTTGATGATCTTGCATGCGAACATGATCAAGGCGTGCTTGCATATCCTGCTGGTCGCGCATCGTCATGACGGTCTGGGCCATACTCCAGAGGATAAGGACCCCGACGATCCCGCTGAGTGCAACCAGCACCAGACGGGCAGGCGCGACATACCACCGGTATCGGCTGCCCAGTTCGATGTGAAAAAACTGCCCCCCTCCTGATGTCACTAATACACTGCGCGTGCTGTCGCTGAGCGCACGAAGGAATGTCCATCCAGGCGGCATCATCTACATCACCCCAGCCACAACAGGAAGCGTCCCCCATGACGTACTCCCCCCGTCATGAGTCCATCCCACCCGTTCGACAGCTTCCCAATCCAGTCGCTCCACCGACAGGCCGAGTTCCCGGCTCAACACTTGTTCAAGCATCGGGAATGGGCTATCACCCGCGAGAACAAGCTCAGTCACATTCAGGCCGGGATGATGCTCACGGCATGCACGCAGAGACACCGCGCACTCCTCAACAATGTTGTCGACCAGTTCTCCACCGAGGGTTTCTTCACCTTGCAGTCCTTCGACGCTCAACAGTTTGGTCCGAAAAAAAACCACTCGGCCTTCCTGCATGACGAAGCAGGTTAACCCGCCGTCCGATACACTGACCCAAAGCAAATCACGATCCAACCGTTTCCGGCCACCTGCCGCTTTCAGCCAGAGGTTAAACAGACGAAAGCTGGTCGTACTGACTTCCTGTGGAAGCAACCCGACCGATTCACAAAGAGACTCGTATTGCTTCAAGATGGCTTCTTGAATCGCCACGACAAGCATCACATGAGAACGCTCACCCCCTGCTCCATGTGAGGGAAACCCCTGCCAGGCAATCTTAGCCCCGGCTAGTGGCAACAGATGCTCCTGCCCCAGACGCCAGCGAATCAGCGCCTCTTGCTCTTCCGTCCGCGCCGGGAGGCGCTCCAACTGCAACACAGTCGCATGTACGGACAGATCCGGCAACAACAACACAATCGGACACGGAACGTCGGACAGCCAGGCACGCCCTGGGGACTGGGTATCTCGACTTGGTCCCGCCAGCGATCGAAGGCGACCTTCCATCGCTGGTAAGTCTGTAAGATTCAGTTCCATTGGGGACAGCTTGATAGCTCCGGGGGGAGTCGGCGAGAGTGCACAACGGAAGCGATAACGCCCCCGCCAGGTGCGGATGGCCTCTCCCCAAGCGAGGGCCTGCACTCCGATTTTCAAGCAGTGCCGCGGACGACTCGACACAAAGCCCCACATTGCTTACCCTTCCTCGCTAAACGTCACTCGATTGATCTCGCGCAAGGTGGTGGAACCTTCCAGTACCTTTCTGAGTGCGGACTGCCGCAATGTGATCATGCCGCTGGTCACTGCGCGATAGCGGATCTCGGACAAGGGACGCTCGGCAAGAATCATTTCCTTGATTTCATCATTCAGATCCAAAAATTCCGTGATACATTTTCGTCCACGATACCCAGTCCCATGGCACGCCTGACATCCTTTGCCTTCATAAAACGGCACATCCTTATATTCCTCGAAATCGAGTCCGGATTCTTCCGCCAGCGCGCTGTCGAGTTTGACCGCGACTCGACATGCGAGACACACCATTCGAACAAGCCGCTGCGCCAACACACAATTGAGCGCAGCCAAGAAGTTGTAGGCATCGATTCCCATTGAGGCAAATCGTCCGATGACATCGAATACGTTGTTCGCATGCACAGTCGTCAAGACCAAATGTCCAGTAAGCGACGATTGGATCGCAATTTGCGCGGTCTCTGCATCGCGGATCTCGCCGACCATGATCTTGTCAGGGTCATGACGTAGGATCGATCGAAGCCCTCGGGCGAAGGTCAGTCCCTTCTTCTCATTCACAGGAATTTGTACAACCCCCGACAGCTGATACTCGACCGGATCTTCAATCGTGATCAACTTATCTTCCTTAATATTCATCTCCGTAATCGCCGCGTACAGCGTCGTCGTCTTTCCACTTCCGGTTGGACCGGTCACCAGCACCATGCCATAGGGTCGCGTAATCGCGCGCCGAAAACGCTTCAGGTCTTCCACATTGAATCCGAGTCGTTCCAACCGCAATGCCGAAACGCCCGTGGTAATCGCCTCGCGGTCGAGAATACGAACGACGACCGATTCACCGAACACACTCGGGAGAATTGAGACACGGAAATCGACGGTCTTTCGCTCCAGCCGCATCCGAAAGCTTCCATCTTGCGGTACTCGCCGTTCAGCGATGTCCAGATCCGACATGACTTTCAGCCGCGAGACCAACGGCGCATGGAGACGAATATCGAGTGGCTCCATCGCCGGGACAAGAATCCCATCAACCCGTAATTTCACCTTGGTGGCGCGATCGGCGGCCTCAATGTGGATATCGCTGGCGCGGCGCTGCAACGCGCTCAGGAGAATCGAATCCAACAATTTGACGGCAGGACTTTGATCCTCTCCCACGTGATCGATGGTGAGGACTTCCTCTCCCCGCTCGTCCTCCTTCACGAGTACGGATCGATACTCCGCCTCTAGCTCACGAAGGGCTTGACTGGAACCTTCACTGTGTTCCAATGCCGCCAGAATCGCGCTTCTCGAACTCACCACCAAGTCCAAAGGCCGCCCCAAAAGTAGCTCCAACTCATCCAGTGCCAGGAGATTCTGCGGATCCGGAATGGCAATGGTCAGCCGACCCTGGTGCTCTGCAATCGGTACAAACGGATGCCGCTGCATGAGTTTCACCGACATGGAGGAATAGAACTCTTGGTCGACCCTGAAATCCGTCAGAAGATTGCACGGCAAGTCAAACTGGGCTGCCAGCGCACGGGCTAGCTGATCCTCAGAAAGTACCCCCTCGCTCACCAAGGTCTGGCCGAAGGCTGCCGTCACACCACCCAAGCGACTGAGGACTTGGTCGAGAGTTGGTTTCGGCAAAATCCCCTGCCGTAGAAGCACCTCCGCCAGCGTTGGCCGCGTCACAGTCCGTGTCATAGTTTCCTATTCATCCTTCAGCATATGAGGCCAAGCCGCACCGCGTGAATACGGCTGTTTGCGCTACACCGCTCCCGCCATTTGAAACACCGGCAGATACATGACGATGACGATCGCACCCACCAAGACCCCCATGATCAGGAGCATCACCGGTTCTATCCACGTCGTCAATTGCGTGAGCCGGAGATCCAGGTCTCCTTCATAGAATTCAGCCACGTCATGCAACATCGCGGGCAACGATCCGGTTTCCTCTCCTACCGACAGCATTTCCACCGCCAATTTCGGAAATATTTTGGGACGATCCAGTGCGGCAGCCAGAGTCGTCCCTTCGCGAATTTCTGCGACCGCACTTGCGACTCCAACCGATACATACCGATTGGCGATGGCGCCCCGTGCAATA